>Ga0335081_10001251_pt1 | contig 40563 bp, 34 predicted proteins | sample Lox_Sample_35_FD_206713 | JGI IMG/M metagenome (GOLD analysis project Ga0335081, IMG submission 206713) | Soil microbial communities from Loxahatchee National Wildlife Refuge, Florida, United States - Lox_Sample_3.5 | ecosystem: Environmental > Terrestrial > Soil > Wetlands | place: USA... | reverse complement strand
GCACAATCTGCAGCTTCTCCCTGCCTGTCCATTTCCTGCGTTTCATCGAGTCCTTTCCTGCCTTTAGGACTCTCAAATTCACCGCCATCTTTCAAGGGGAGCAGTATAGTATTCGTATTCCGCGGCATGCGTGGCATACGATTTTGTGCTCGATCCCAAGAAGAATTTCGCGTTGGTTCGTTACGTTTACTCTCAAAGCCGTGCGTTGACGACGGAGGACGACGAGTTCTCGATGACTTATGAAGTTCTTGATCATCGTCAAATTGCTGAAGGGATTTGGTATCCCATTCATTTCACAATGACGACAAGGCACTCCAAGGAATATGTGACTCAAATTCGTTCTCTATACCACTCACGAGTCGATGACGACTACAGGCCAACCAAGAGTGAGGTCGTGCTAACGAATGCTGCTATTCTGCACGGCGCTGATGCTGAAGTGAATCTCACAGTCGTTTTGCCGGATGGAGTGGACATCAGAGAGTTAGACAAGGAGTAACGACAGAGATTTGCCGCAAACGAAAGCGGCGTTTGCTGCCCATTACCCCTCAGCGTCTCATCGGATTCGGCTCCGTCTGACCCGACTTTCGACAAGCTCAGGATGACACGGATGCAACGCGTATTCTAATTTCACTTTGGAATTCCTTCCGAATTTTGCCAGATTGCTTCCCCTGCCCTGTCGCGGTATAACCCCCTTTCATGCTTCCTCAAACGGCTGGCACCGTTACCCCACCAACACGTTCCCGCCACGTCGTGCTCGGATTCATGTTGCTGCTCGCCGCCGTCGCTTACCTCGACCGGGTGTGCATCGCCATCGCGGCGCCTTCAATGAAAGCCGATCTCGGATTGAACGACGCGCAAATGGGATATGTCTTCAGCGCGTTCACGTTCGCTTACGCGTTAATGGAAGTGCCGAGCGGATGGTTGGCCGACCGGTTCGGACCGCGGCTGATGTTGACACGAATCGTGGTCTGGTGGTCGCTGATGACGGCGGCCACGGGCTGGGCGGCGGGATTCGCCTCGTTGTTTGCCATTCGGACGCTATTCGGCATGGGCGAGGCCGGATGTTTCCCGAGCATGTCGCGGGCATTTGCCCGGTGGTTGCCCACGCGCGAGCATGGCCGGGCGTTCGGTTTGGCGGTCATGATGGGCGCGTTTGGCGGGGCGATCACGACTCCGCTTGTGGCGTGGATGTTACAGCGGATGAACTGGCGACACACGTTCCCGATTTTTGGATTGGTCGGTATTGCGTGGGCAGTCGCATGGTTCTGGTGGTTCCGGGACGACCCGCACAATCATCGTTCCGTCAACGATGCGGAACTCCGTTTGATTGGCACGCCGCCGCCGGCTCCGCACGAGCGGGTGCCGTGGCAAGGACTATTGGCGAATCGAAGCGTGTGGGCGTTGTGTTTCATGTATTTCGGTGTGATCTATGGCTGGTACTTTTTTCTCACGTGGATGCCGACCTACCTCATGCGTGCGCGGGGATTCGACCTCAAACACGCGGGTTGGTTGTCGGCTCTGCCATTGATCGGCATCGGGACGGGAGTGTTCTTCGGCGGATTCGTGAGCGATGTGTTGGTGCGTCGTTGGGGGTTGAAGATCGGACGGCGCACGCCGGGAGTGATCGGCCTGCCACTGGCGGCCATTGCCGTCGTGGCCGGCGTGCGAACGCCGAATCCGGTCACGGCGGCGTGGTTGCTGGCGCTGGCAGCGTTACTGGCGGCGCTGGCGGTGGCACCGGGCTGGGCCGTGTGCCTGGAAATTGGTGGCGTCCATGCCGGGGTGGTGAGCGGCGCCATGAATATGTTCGGCAACCTCGGCGGTGCGATCAGCCCGTTGGTGGTGGGCGAATGGCTGCAAAAACGCGGGGCGTGGGAACTGCCCTTGTGGACAGTGGCCGGCTGTTATCTGCTGGCGATGGCTTGCTGGCTGGCCGTCGAACCAACGGAAACCTTGGACAGATGCCGTCCGGTCGGGGCGCCGCCTTACCGCGCCCATTAGCCGGCGAGAACTGACTAGGAGCTTTTCCGAAGCGTAAAACGGGTTTGCTTCTATTGTGTCGCGAAACACCAGAGTCTAAATTCGTGGCGAGATGCGGATGTCTCTCGCGTTACGGGTTGGTTTATTTGTGGCTTCGCTGGCGGTGATTACCCCGGCGATTCGCGTCATTTACGTCAGTTTTGAGGCGCGGTCACACGTGAAGCAATTCTTGGCTTCTGCCGAGCAAGTGAAGGCTGACTTGGAAGTGCTCACCCGGCAAAGTCATGAATTGATCTCCAATGCCACGGAAGTCTCCCGGCGAGTTAGCGAGCAATTGGATCAAGTGGAAACGGTGGTTCGCACGGTGCGCCAGTGGGCGGACCGTGCCGACCGCATTGTGGAAAGCGTCGGCTCGGCCATTGAACCACCCATTTTCACCCCCGTACGCAACGTGAACATTTTCCGAAAGGGGGCATCGGCATTTCTGCAGGCGCTGTTGCATTTCGACAAACACAATCGACACAACGCAAACAGCCAACAAGAAGGGGAGGACGGTCATGTCTGAAAACAATGCAACACCAATCAGTGGTTATTTGACGGCGGCCGCGATCGGAGCGCTGGTGGGCGCGGGAGTCGCCTTGCTGTATGCTCCGTGTTCCGGTCGGGAAACCCGAAAGCTGCTGGCAGATCGGAGCAGAGATCTCAAAGACCGAGCCGGGTCGGCGATCGACAGCGCCAGACAATTTATCAGCAACCGCAAAGACGATGTAACGGAAGCTTTCGAGAAAGGCAAAGAAACCGCTCGCGCCGAGCTCGCACATTCTGACACGTAACGCTAGTTCGTTGGCGTGGCTTCGTTCGCAATTTTTCTCTGTGGCGCCCCTTCGGCGTGTTGGGCGTGCTGATTGCCGTTACGACGTTCCTGTTGGTTCAGGTCTGGCACGATGAACTGAATTGGCGCGTACCGCTTCGCGACGCGAAAAGCGGAGAAACCAGCCTCACACCCACCACCATTGCGCCTGAGCCCGTTGACGGCAATTCTCCGTTCACTGACCGTCGCTGCCGCTTCTTCGAAGGACGGCCAACGCCACCGTGAGACTGTGATGCGTCTGCTCTCGTCTCTCTGAACGACGAATTCGAAGCGTACCAGCCTATTGTGTCGGAGGTGTCGCGGTTGACGGTGGAGAACTCGTCGACGCTGAAGGAGGCATATTTGTCTGCTCAGGTGCGGGCATTGTCGGTGCCGCCTGATTCGTCATGGACGGGGTCTCGTTCGTCATCGAGCTCGTGCTTTCCTCATTCGTAGTGGCGGTCGGGCTCATGCTGCTTTGTTCGGATTGCCCGCAGCCGACCAGGGCCAAGGCAGATACAACCGACGCAATCGCCAGGATAGCCAACGTTTTCATTTTTTAGAAAGCTCCTTTCTTCGGCAAGCTATCGGGAATCCCGCCTGCACACAATCGCACTGGCTCCTGAGTTGGTGATGGGAAATGTAACTATGCCACCCTAGGAAATTCTATGCGGCCAGATTTACGTTCTGCAGTTCGTATGAAGTTGCAAAGTGCATCCTTTCCATTAGACTAGAAGCGGCACTTTGCATGATGCGAGTAGGCAACTGAGTGGATCGTGTGGCAGGCGAGGGGCATGCCATCGCGAGCGTTAAGCGATCATCGCAAACGGAGAGACGCTATGAAGAATGTACGTAAGACTCAACCAGAGGCGGCGGATGATAAGCAGCGCGTATTGTTGGTGGACGATCACCCCTTGGTTTGTGAGGGCTTGGCGCGACGCATCAACGAGGAACCGGACCTGCAGGTGTGCGGTCAGGCTCGCGACGCCCATTCGGCGCTGGAGGCGATCGAGAAATTGCAGCCCCACGTCGCGGTGGTCGACATCGCGTTGGGCAGCGGCAGCGGCGTGGAATTGATCAAAGATATCAAGGTGCGTCATCCGCACTTGCCGGCGCTGGTGTTATCTATGCATGACGAGGCGTTGTATGCCGAGCGCAGTCTGCACGCCGGAGCCAAAGGATATATAATGAAGCAGGAGGAACCGGCTGCCGTCCTGCGGGCCATCCGTCAAGTCTTGCGGGGCCAGGTCTACCTCAGCGACCGGGTCAAGGACGGCATTGTTAACCGGTTGGGAGGCAATTTGCCGGAAGGCGAAGTCAGCTCGCTCACCCAACAGTTGAGCGACCGTGAATTGGAAGTCTTTCAGTTGATCGGCGACGGCTATTCCACGCACGAGATCGCCGATCGCCTGCATCTCAGCATGAAGACGGTGGCGTCGCACCGTGAGAACATCAAGCGGAAACTGAATTTGAACACCAGCGAAGAGTTGGTGCGGTTTGCCATTCATTGGCTGCGTTACCGGAATTCGAATGCCCAGGTACTGGATGCGGCCGCGACCGTGAAGCCGGCCCAAAGCAAACGCTGACGCCTCCCGATACCACCGCGCAGAAAGGGCTTGCCAACGCCAGCCGCCTGCGCCTATATTTCGCCGCCTTTCAGCATACCGCACCAGAGTCGTGCTTGCCAAAAGGCAGGAGATAAAAATCACTCGAATGTCGAACTCAATGGAGAAACTCTTTTCCACGGTGAAAGAATTCACCGAAGGGATGTTGGTCAAGGGACGCATCTTGGAAGTGCGTCCGAACGAAGTTTTGGTGGATATCAGTTACAAGTCCGAGGGCATTATCCCGCTTTCGGAATTCGATGAACCCGACAAGTTGAAAGTCGGCGACGAAATCGAAGTCCTCCTCGAAAGCTTGGAAGATGATGAGGGCATGGTGGTATTGTCCTATGCCCGCGCCGAACAAAAGAAGAACTGGGACCGCATCGTCAGCATCTGCACGGAAGGCGGCACCATCGACGGCAAAGTCCGCAGCAAGGTCAAAGGCGGATTGATGGTCAACATCGGCGTAGACGCTTTTCTGCCCGCCTCGCAAATCGACGTCATCCCGCCCCGCAACCTGGATGAATTCATTGGCAAGACCTACAAGTTCAAGGTCGTCAAGATCAACCAGGAACGCCACAACATCGTTCTTTCCCGTCGCGAATTGATCGAACAAGAGCGTGAAGATAAACGCCGCACGTTGCTGTCCGGGATGGCCGTGGGCCAGATCCGCTCGGGTGTTGTCAAGAACCTCACCGATTTCGGCGCGTTCATCGATCTCGACGGCCTTGACGGCCTGCTCCACATCACGGACATGAGCTGGGGCCGAATCAGTCATCCGTCAGAACTGCTCCGGGTCGGCGAAACGATCGAGGTCATGATCCTCGAAGTCGACCGCGAAAAGGAGCGGGTATCTCTCGGTCTGAAACAAAAGAACCGCAATCCTTGGGACAACGTGGAAGTCAAGTATCCCGTCGGCAGCAAAGCCCGCGGTAAGGTGGTCAGCGTCGTGCCCTACGGCGCGTTCGTGCAACTGGAAGACGGCGTCGAGGGCATGGTGCATGTATCCGAGCTTTCATGGACAAAGCGGATTGCCCGCGTTTCCGACGTTTTGAAGGTTGGCGACGAAATCGACACGGTCGTTTTGGAAATCAAGCGTGACGAACAGAAGATCTCGCTCGGAGTGCGGCAACTCGAAGCCAACCCCTGGTCGCAAGTGCCGAAGAAATATCCACCGGGCACGCGCATCACCGGCAAGGTCCGCAACCTCACCAATTTCGGCGCCTTCATCGAAGTCGAAGAAGGCATCGACGGCATGGTCCACGTCAGCGACATGTCGTGGTCGCGCAAGGTCACCAATCCCGCTGAGATTCTGAAGAAAGCGCAAACGGTGGAAGCGGTCGTGCTCGAAGTCGACGCCGCCAATCAACGCATCTCGCTCGGCATGAAGCAGGTCGAAGACGATCCGTGGCGGACCATCGACCAGCGTTACAAGATGGGCGATCTGGTGAAAGGCAAAGTGGTGAAGCTCGCCGCGTTTGGCGCCTTCATCGAATTGCCCGACAAACTCGAGGGCCTTGTCCACATCTCGCAGATCAGCGAGGAACGCATCGACAAGGTCAAGAACGTGCTCAAGGTGGGCGATGAAGTCACCGCCCGTGTCGTCAAAGTTGATCCGGTCGATCGCCGCATTGGTCTTAGCATCAAGGCCGCCAATTACAGCAACGAACAACTCGAAGCCGAGAAGGAGCAGTTCGAAGCAGTGCTGAAGCCCGGCGAGGCGATTGTGGATCTCGAACACGCCTTCGAACAGGCCGAGGAAGAAAAGAACCAGTAGCTCCTCGTGAGCCGGGCGGCTCACCTTCAGGAGGCGGTTTGCCCAATCGGTTCTCTTGGTTTCGACGGACGGTGAACGCAAGGGGTCCCGCTTCACTCCCTCGAAGCGATCATGAACGCCCAGGCTCAAGGATTGGAAACGATCATCGCAGTGAGCGCGCTGACGGGTTTGCTTCTGACTAGTTGGGCATTTGCCGCTGACAAACAAGACAAGGCCGTCGCGACTCCTCCTGACAACGCAGGCGTGGAACCCGGGAAAGTTGTCGCGATGGAGGATTCTCAGAGCGGCCAATGGAAGTACTGGGTCCCGAAAGATTACACGCCCGACCGCTTCTGGCCGATCATCTATTGCTATCACGGCATGGGCCAGACTGCGAGGGTCTGGCCGTTCTCCAAATTAACCGACCATAGAGGGTTCATCGTGGTGGGTATGGAGTATGTGAACCACAGCCGCTACGCCTCGCAAAGGACGGATTACGAGTTGGCAAATCTGAAACGCATTCACAATCTGCTCGCCAGACGACTCCGCATTGATGACCGGCGGCAGTTCATCGGCGGATTCAGCATGGGCGGATGGTGGACCAGCCTGATCGCCGAGAAAGAACCGTCATTCTTCGCCGGGATCATTCTGCTCGGCTCAGGACGTGCGGGCAGCAGGAACGTGCCTCAGATGACAGGTGAGCCGATTTTCATCGGCGTCGGAGAGAAAGACCCCAGCCGTCAGGGAGCAGAAGTGGCGGCAAAGTTCTACCGCAGCAGAGGCGCAGGAGTCACGCTCGAGATATTCAAAGGCATGGGGCACAACGTCGACACAGAAAACGTCGCTTTGAAAACCTGGCTGAAGGATCATCGGTCTTGATCGCGGAGACCTTCCGGGGCTGAAGGTAACCGAATCCGCCGTCAATAAGCCCAGCCTGGGCGATCAGCAGAAACCTCTAAGATGGTGGCAGATGGCCATTTTCGTGCCTCAAATGGGTTACCTGACTGTTAATTTTCTTACTTATCCCACAGGCGCGAAGCTATCGGTGCTTGGGCGAGTGCCGGGACAGACTTGGCATCCTTCTTTCTTTGATTTGGGCAATCAGGAAGGCACTAACAACGGGAATGAGATTCAGGGACCATCTGGATCAATTCAATCGTCGCGTTCGGGAGCGGCGGTTCGGCCGCGCCATGCTTGCGCCAAGAACCATTGTCGCAACGCTGTTGATCTGGCTGTTCATGTCATCCTTCGCCATCGCCCAATCGCCGGTAGGGTTCAATATTTCCGACGCACGGACGTTCACGAAGATGGTTGGCAAAACCGCCGATGGATGCACGAATTGGTTTGATTCATTCCCCCCCACGACTGGCGGTTACGTCGATCAAGGATACGCCGGCTTGGCTTATGGCTCCATCCCGTTTGCTGGCGGAGTCCTCACGGCCACGTGGTATTCGGCAACTACGTTTTCAGGAGGTTCATCCGACGACAGCCAGCAACAATTGTACTACACATATTTGGACGACGGCGACGGCGGTCAATTGGTCGCTAATGACGGAATCGGTGCCAGCGTAACGATCTCGGGATTGAGCGCCTGGCTCGCAGCCAATCAAGCCACCAGTTATCAAATTCGGATTTATCACAACACCAACAATAGCGGCATCACGTCGAACACGACGGCTTCCATCCGTTTGGGGGCGCCCAATCCGGCGAACGGCAGCACGCAACTAACATCCCTGCCCGTTTTGGAGACGGTTTCTGTGCCGTGGCAAGGGGATGGCGGATATCCGACAGTCGTCGCTGGCGGCAACGGGTCGCGCGGATACGGAGATTCATCGACGAATCTGACCGCCAATGTTATCACGATCACCATGCCGAGTCAGGCGGCGACCGGTTATACATCCCGCGGTTCGCTTTCCGCCATCAAGATTACGGCTATCAACTCATCGGCGGCACCGCCGACACCATTGCCGGCGTATGGACAGGCGGTGACCAATAGCGGTCCGCTGGCATACTGGCGCTTGAATGAACTCGCCGGCGCCACCATTGCTGCGGATTTCTTCGGCAACTACAATGGGGCCATTGGTTCGAACGTCACGACGGCAATCAACGGCCCGCAAAGTCCGGAGTTTGTTGGCTTCGACACGAACAATCTCGCTGTGTCGCTCACCGGTATCACCAATTCGTATCTGATCATGCCCACATTTAACCTCAACACCAATGCGGTGACGGTTACCGGCTGGATCAACCCTGGCGGCGTCCAAACCGACTCGGCCGGCGTGGTGTTTTGCCGAGGCGGCACCACGGCGGCTGGACTGGGATTCCCGGCAGGCGGCGGCAACGAATTGCGGTACACGTGGAATAATCTTCGTGGCGATATTAGCACCGGTTTGATCGTTCCGACAAATCAGTGGTCGTTTTTTGCTCTCGTGGTCTCGCCGACCGGCGCCACGTTGTATCTCGGAACCAATGGCGTTTTGAACTCGTTCACAGATTCCATCAGCCTGGCGCCACAGCCTTTTGACGCGCCGTTGCGAATTGGTTTCGATGCCGGCGCGAGCAATCGTTTGTTCAACGGCGGCATTGATGAAATCGCGCTTTACAAACGGTCGCTGACGTTGGCCCAAATCCAATCGTTGTACATTGCCGCAGTGGGCTGCCTCGGGAATCCATCCATTACGGCCGACCCGACAAATCAGACAGTGTTCAGCGGCACCACTGCCACATTCTCTGTCGCCGCAACCGGGCCCACGGTGCTCAGTTATCAATGGCAGGTCAGCACGAACGGTGGCGCAACTTTCGCCAACATCAGCAACGCCACCAATGCGAACTACACGACGCCCGCCACCATTCTGCCCAACAACGGGAATCAGTATCGGGCCGTGGTCAGCGGGCTCTGCGGGACACAGGCAACATCGGCTGCGGCCACACTCACCGTGGTCGCCCCGCCCCTCGCGGCCTATGCACAGGCCGTGACGAACAGCCAGCCATTAGCGTACTGGCAATTGAATGAACCCAGCGGCACCGTTGCGGCAGATTTTTACGGCATCTACAACGGCTCGATTGGCTCAGCCGTCACGCCCGGCGTCAGCGGTCCGCAAAACCCGCCGTTTGCGGGATTCGACGCGAACAATACCGCGATGCAGCTCAATCAATCGAGTACGTCAATCTTGACGATGCCGGTGATGAACCTCAACACGAACACGGTGACGATTGCCGGGTGGGTTTATCCATTTGGCACACAGGCCGACTCGGCAGGTCTGATCTTTTGTCGCGGCGGAACGACGACGGCCGGGCTGAATTTCCAATCCGGCGGCGGCAATGGGCTGCGATACACCTGGAATGGCAGCCGATTTGATGTGAACACCGGTTTGATTCTACCAGGGGATCAGTGGTCGTTCTTCGCACTGGTCGTGACACCCACTGCCGCAACCGTTTACATGGGCACGAACGGGGTGCTGAACTCGTTTACCGATGTCACAAGTCTCCCGAGCCAGGCCTTCGATGCACCGCTGCTAATCGGTTACGATCCATCCTCGGGAAGCCGTTTGTTCCACGGCAAGATCGATGAAATAACCATCCACAAGCGGGCGCTAACGCCGATACAAATCCAGCAACTGTATATCGCTGGCGCGGGCTGTCCCGGTTCACCTTCCATCACCAATCAGCCGAGCAATCAGAGTGTGCTCGGCGGATCGACGGCGACATTTTCAGTTGCCGCGACCGGTCCGACAATGCTGAGCTATCAGTGGCAGATTAGCACCAATGGCGGCGCCAGCTTCTCGGACCTCACCGGTGCCACAAATGCAACCTATACGACTTCCGTGGTCACGCCCACCGACAGCGGCAAACAGTTCCGCACGGTCGTCAGCGGACTGTGCGGAACACCGGCGGTTTCTGTGGCCGCGACGTTGACCGTTGAATTCGGCACTTACCCGCAAGTGGTAACGAACAGTTCTCCGTTTGCGTATTGGCGATTGAACGAGCCGAATGGTGCGACCGTGGCCGCCGACTTTTTCGGTGTGTACAACGGAACCATTGGCGCCGCAGTAACCGCCGGTGTAAGTGGTCCGCAAAATCCGCCATTCGCAGGATTCGAAAGCCAGAACACGGCGATGCAACTGAATTACAGCACCACGTCGATTCTCACCATGCCGGCGTTAAATCTCAACACGAACACCGTCACTATCACCGCGTGGGTCAATCCAGACGGCGCGCAAGCAGATGCGGCTGGCTTGATCTTCTGCCGGAGCGGTAGCACCGTCGCCGGTCTGAATTTCCCGCCGGGCTCCGGCGGCAATGAGCTGCGCTATACATGGAATGGCAGCCGATTCGACGTGAGCACCGGCTTGGTCTTGCCCTCGAACGAATGGTCGTTCGTCGCGCTGGTTGTCCGCCCAACCGGTGCGACTCTCTACATGGGCACGAACGGTGTGCTCAATTCATTTACCGATAGCGTCAGCCTGCCAGCGCAGGCCTTCGATGCTTCGTTGCTCGTCGGTTTCGACCCGTCATCCGGCGGACGCTTATTCAAGGGCAAAGTCGACGAGATCGCCGTCTACAGCCAATCGCTGTCGCTCGCGCAGATTCAGCAACTCTACGTCACCGGTGCGGGTTGCCCCGGCAATCCGTCGATTACAAACCAGCCGTCCAACCAGATCGTCTACAGCGGAACAACCGCGATGTTCTCCGTGGCCGCGACCGGGCCGACGTTGCTGAGCTACCAGTGGCAGGTCAGCACCAATGCCGGCGCGAGCTTTGCCGATGTGGCGGGAGCCACTAGTGCCAATTACACCACCCCGTCGTTGACCGTCACAAACAACGGCGAACAATACCGGGTTGTGGTTAGCGGCCTGTGCGGAATACCCGCGACCTCGACGGCGGTCACGTTGACTGTGAATCCGCCGCCAACGGTTGTGCTCGGTGCCTATGGGCTGGCGGTGTCGAATAGTCTGCCCATCGCTTACTGGCGATTGGATGAAACGAACGGCGCGACGGTAGCGGCTGATTTCTTTGGCACCTACAACGGCGCGATTGGCGCCGATGTGGTGGCGGGCGTCAGCGGACCGCAGGACCCGCCGTTCTCGGGTTTCGCGAGCAACAACGCGGCGATGCTTTTCAACGGTGCCGCCAACTCATCCCTGACGATGCCCACGCTCAACCTCAACACGAACACGGTGACGATCATTGGTTGGATGAATCCGACCGGTGTGCAATCCGATTGGGCGGGCGTGGTGTTCAGCCGCGGGGGCACCACCATCGCCGGCTTGAACTTCAACGACGCGACCACCACCGGCACGAACGAATTACGCTACACGTGGAACGGCAGCCGGTATGATACGCCAACGGGATTGAAGGTACCAATGAATCAATGGTCGTTCTTCGCTCTGGTTGTGAAGCCGACCGGCGCCACGACGTACTTGGGCACCAATGGCGTCTTGAATTCATTCACCGACAACCTGGCGCTGGCGCCGCAGGCGTTCGATGCCTCGCTGCTCATCGGCTCGGATGCGTTCAGCAACCGGCGGTTTCAGGGACGGATCGACGAAGTTGCCATTTACAACCGGGCGTTGACGCCGACCGAGATCCAGCAGTTCTACATTGCCGGGGCCGGTTGTCTTGGCGATCCGATAATTACGAATCAACCGAGCGACAAGACAGTGGTCAGCGGACTGACGGCCACCTTCTCGGTTGGTGCATCGGGGCCAACGCAGTTGAGCTATCAATGGGAGATCAGTACCAACAGCGGCACCAGCTTTGACAATCTCGTCAACGCGACGAATACCAGCTACACGACGCCATCGCTGACGCTGACGAACAACGGCCAGCAATACCGCGTTGTGGTCAGCGGCCTGTGCGGAACCGCAGCGACCTCTGCCGTAGCCACGTTGACGGTCAATTCACCAGCTTCACCGCTGGGCAGTTACGGCCAGACGGTGACAAACAACGTCCCGATTGCCTACTGGCGGTTGAACGAAACCAACGGCGCGACCGTTGCCGCCGACTTCTTTGGCACCTATCATGGCATTATCGGCGCGGGTGTCACAACGGGCATCATTGGACCACGCGATCCACCGTTCGTAGGCTTGGAAACCAACAACACGGCGATGCAACTCAATTACGCCACCAATTCCATTCTGACGATGCCGGCGTTGAATTTGAACACCAACACCGTCACCATCACCGGCTGGATCAATCCGACCGGCGTGCAGGCTGATTGGGCTGGCATCGTGTTCTGTCGCGGCGGCGGCACGGCGGCCGGCCTGAACTTCGGCGATGGCGGCATCAATGAGTTGCGATACACGTGGAACGGTGTCCGCTTTGACGTGGGTACCGGCTTGATCGTGCCAACGAACCAATGGTCGTTCTTCGCGTTGGTGGTCACGCCGACCAGCGCGACGATTTACATGGGTACCAACGGGGCCCTGCACTCGTTCACCGATTCGCTCGCCCAGTCCAGTCAGGCATTCAACGCTCCGCTGCTCATCGGATATGATCCCAATGGGGTGAGCCGTCTGTTCAAGGGTGGAATTGATGAGGTCGCCGTGTTCAGTCACGCGCTGACGCTGGGACAAATCCAGCAACTCTATTTCAGTGGGGCCGGTTGTCCGAGCAGTCCGATGGTGACCAATCAGCCGTCCAGCCAGAGCGTGCTCGTCGGATCGACGGCGATGTTCTTCGTAGCGGCGACCGGCCCAACGCTGTTGAGCTATCAATGGCAGGTCAGCACCAACGGTGGAGCGAGTTTTGACGAAATCAATGGAGCGACCAACACCAGTTACACGACTCCTGCCACGGTCTTGGCCGACGACGGCAATCAATACCGGGCGGTCGTCACCGGCTTATGCGGCTCACCGACGATTTCGGATGCGGCAACGCTAACCGTTTCCTCCTCGTCTCTCGGCAGCTATCCGCAAATTGTCACCAATCAGGCGCCGATTGCTTATTGGCGTTTGAATGAGCCCAACGGCGCCACCGTGGCCGCGGATTTCTTCGGCGTGTATAACGGCACAATTGGCGGCGACGTAACGGCTGGCGTCAGTGGTCCGCAAAACCCGCCATTCACGGGCTTCGAGGCGAACAACACGGCCATGCAGCTCAATTATACGACCTCGTCGATCCTGACCATGCCGGCACTGAACCTCAACACCAACACGGTGACGATTACGGGCTGGATCAATCCAACGGGTCTTCAAGCGGATGCCGCCGGGCTGATCTTTTGTCGGGGAGGAAGCACGATTGCTGGTTTGAATTTCCCGCCGGGCGGTGGCGGCAATGAATTGCGTTACACTTGGAACGGAAATCGGTACGACGTGAGCACCGGCTTGGTGGTGCCCACCAATCAATGGTCATTCTTTGCCCTGGTTGTCCAACCGACCGGGGCGACACTCTATCTCGGCACGAACGGTGTTCTGAATTCATTCACGGACAGCACCCCCCTACCGCCTCAAGCCTTCAACGCTTCGTTGCTGATCGGCTCCGATCCTTCGTCAGGCTCGCGCCTGTTCCGGGGCAAGATTGACGAAGTGGCTGTGTATAATCGATCACTGACAACCGCAGAGATTCAGCAGCTTTTCATTACGGGCGCTGGTTGTCCGGGATCGCCGGTCGTGACCGGCCAGCCGGTCGATCAGTCGGTGATGGGCGGCTCGACGGCGATGTTCTCCGTGACCGCCATCGGCCCAACACTTTTGAGTTATCAGTGGCAGGTTAGTACCAACACGGGAAGCAGCTTTGACAATATCGCTGGGGCTACGAACGCGAATTATACCACCCCGGTCTTGGGCACAGCAGATGACGGCGAGCAATTCCGGACCGTCGTGAGTGGTCTCTGCGGGACCGCGGCAACTTCCAGCGTCGCTACTCTGTCGGTCGCCTTTGGTGAATATCCGCAGGTGGTCACAAACAACGCTCCCGTGGCGTACTGGCGTTTGAACGAGCCCAATGGCGCCACCGTGGCCGCGGACTTCTTCGGCGCGTACAACGGAACCATCGGCGCCGGCGTGACGAGTGGCGTCAGCGGTCCGCAGGATCCTCCATTTACGGGGTTCGAGACGAACAACACGGCGATGCAGCTCAATTACGCGGCCAATTCAATTTTGACCTTGCCCGCGCTAAACCTGAACACCAATACCGTGACCATCATCGGCTGGATCAACCCGACCGGCGCGCAAGCCGACGCCACGGGTATCATCTTTTGTCGCGGCGGGACGACCGTTGCCGGCCTCAATTTCGGCTCGGGAGGCAATAACGAACTGCGCTACACATGGAACGGTGGACGATTCGACGTGGCCACCGGCTTGATCGTCCCCACCAACCAATGGTCATTCTTTGGGTTGGTCGTCAAACCCACTGGAGCCACGCTTTATCTGGGCACGAACGGGATTCTCAATTCCTATACGGACACTACGAGCCTCCCCAACCAAGCGTTCGATGCCTCCTTGCTGGTCGGTTACGATCCGTCATCCGGGTCGCGTCTGTTCAATGGGCGCATCGACGAAATCGCCGTCTACAACAAGTCGTTGACACCCAGTCAGATCCAACAGTTGTACCTCGTCGGCACGAGTTGTCCGGGCGGACCAACCGTGACCGTCCAACCAAGCAATCAAACGGCCGTGGCCGGCTCGACCGCGACTTTCTCCGTGACCGCCACGTCCCCTACTCTGCTGACCTATCAATGGCAGGCCAGCTCCGATGGTGGGACGAACTTCGCCGAAATTGCCGGAGCCAATGCTGCCAACTATATGACGCCGGCCACGACGCTCGGCGACAATGGCAAAGAATTCCGGGTTATCGTCAGCGGCGCCTGCGGGTCGCCCGTTACTTCTGCTGTCGCGACCTTGTCGGTGCAGATCAGCACTTACGCGCAAACGGTCATCAGCAACACGCCATTGGCTTACTGGCGGCTCAATGAAACCAATGGCGCCAGCGTAGCCATTGATTCCATGGCCGGCAACAATGGCACCATCAACGCCGGCGTTACCGCCGGCGTAAGCGGACCGCAAAGCCCAGATTTTCCCGGTTTCGAAAGCGTTAATACCGCGATGCAACTGAACGGCAGCGGGAATTCTTACCTGAGCATGCCGACTTTCAATCTGAACACGAACGCGGTCACGATCACCGGCTGGATCAACCCAACAGGCATTCAGGCAGATTGGGCAGCAATCGTCTTCTGTCGCAGCGCGTCCACCGCCGCAGGACTCAATTTCAATGACGCGACAACGGCGGGCTTCAACGAATTGCGCTACACGTGGAATGGCAGTCGGTACGACACGCCGACTTCGCTGCGCCTGCCCACCAATCAGTGGTCATTCTTCGCTCTGGTTGTGACCCCAACCAATTCTACGGTGTACCTGGGAACCAATGGTGTACTGAATTCATTCACAGACACGATTCCTTTGCCTGCTCAGCCGTTCAACGCCTCCCTGCTCATTGGCCGCGACGCGTTTTACGGCCGCCCATTCAACGGCAAAATCGACGAAGTGGCGATTTACAATCATGCGATCGCGCCAGAACAGATTCTGCAGCTTTTCGCGAACACCGGCTACGTGCCACCTCCACCGCCGCCGTTGACGCCATTTGAGACGTGGCAACTCCAGTTCTTCGGCTGCACCGATTGCGTTCAGGCCGCCGCCTCCTACGATGCAGATGGCGACGGCCTCAGCAACGAACAGGAATTCCTTGCGGGTACCGACCCGACGAATGCTCTCAGTCTGCTCGCCATATCCGCGCTCGAACGGCTCGGCGACGATATTCGGATCACATGGGATATAGTAGGCGGACATGGATACATGGTGCAGACGAACGCCGCACCGGGGGCTGGCTTCGCCGATTTCAGTCCGCTGATCTCCATTCCATCCAATGCGACCGAATCCACGACCAACTATTTGGATTTGGGCGGCGCAACAAACGCCCCGTCGAAGTACTACCGCATCCGTTTGGTACCATAACGCCGCTGGCGGCGACGGTCGCCGATCACCCCCTGGCCCCGAAACCAATAGGCCGCTGAACCGGTCGCACTCGTTGACAGTCCCTTGAGTGCGTGATACTTTGCCCGCTCTTGGCGGGATGAAAGATGCCGGAATCACAAGCCAATTATAGAAATACGCTGAATCTGCCGCAGACGGACTTTCCAATGAAGGCCAACCTGCCGCAACGGGAGCCGGGAATGCTCGCGCGCTGGGAGGATGCCAAACTTTACGAGAAGATCGGAGCGGCGCGTGCGTCCGGAGAACTCTTTGTGCTGCACGACGGTCCGCCGTTTGCCAATGGCGACGTGCATATCGGCACCGCCCTCAACAAAATTCTCAAAGACGTCATCGTCAAATACAAGACCATGCGCGGTTTTCGGGCTCCATACGTGCCGGGCTGGGATTGCCACGGATTGCCGATCGAGTTCAAGGTGACGCAGGAAATGCGCAAGCACCGCCATACGGCATTCGATACGGCGACGATCCGTACCGCGTGCGAAGCGTACGCCCACAAATACATCGATGTCCAACGCGCCCAGTTCAAGCGTCTTGGCGTGCTGGCTGATTGGGATCACCCGTACCTTACGCTTAGCAAACAATATGAAGCCGACGAGTTGCGATTGTTTGCCGACATTGTGGAGCAAGGTTTCGTGTACCGCGGCAAGAAACCGGTTTATTGGTGTGCAACCTGCCGGACCGCGTTGGCCGAAGCCGAAGTCGAATATGCGGATCACATCTCGCCTAGCGTGTACGTGAAGTTTCCTGTCAAAGGCCGCGACAACGAATTCGCCGTGATCTGGACAACAACGCCGTGGACGTTGCCGGCCAACCTCGCCATCGCGGTGAAGCCGGATTTGACGTATGTGCGAGCAAGAGTTGGTTCACAAGCAGGGACGCCTGTGCCACCAGAAACCTGGATTCTTGCGGAAGGGCTTGTCGAGCAGGTAGCGAACGCGTGTGGCGTCGACTTGACCGTGCAAGAGAAACTCCCCGGCAGCAAACTCGAAGGTTTGGTCACACGTCACCCATTCATGGACCGCGATTCACCCATCATCCTGTCGTCCTATGTCACGTTGGAACAAGGCACTGGTTTGGTGCATACCGCGCCCGGTCACGGCGCCGAGGATTACCAAATCGGACAAAAATATGGACTCGAAACACTGGCACCGGTCGACGACGCCGGCGTGTTCACGAAGGAAGCCGGTCGTTTTGCCGGGCAGTTCGTTTTCAAGGCCAACAAATCCATCGTCGAACATTTGCAGTCCATCGGAGCACTTGCTGCGCACGCCGAGGTGAAGCATTCCTATCCGCACTGCTGGCGCTGCAAGAATCCGATTATCTTCCGCGCCATGGAACAATGGTTCGTTGCCCTCGACCATCGTCAACTGCGCCAGCGTGCTTTGGAAGAAGTGCGCAAGGCGGCGTGGGTACCGAAATGGGGCGAGAACCGCATTACCGGCACAATCGAACGGCGGCCGGATTGGTGCATCTCGCGACAACGTGCTTGGGGAGTGCCGATCCCCGCATTCTACGATGCGCAAGGCCAGCCAATTCTCGATAGCCAGATCGTCCGCGGGACCGCCGACCTCGTCGAGAAGCACGGCTCGAACATCTGGTTCGAGAAATCCGCTACGGAATTGTGGTCGCTGTTGAAGCCAAAACCCTGGGCTGGCCCCGAGGCGGCGACAAAATCGAACGATACTCTGGACGTTTGGATTGATTCCGGCTCGTCCTCGCGTTGCGTTCTGATGCGGCGTCCGGAACTGAAACACGGCTCAGCCCATTTGGCGCAAAACGGATGGCAAGCCGATTTGTATCTCGAAGGAAGCGACCAGCACCGGGGTTGGTTTCAGTCATCGCTCATGCTGTCGCTGGCCGGCAATGGCCGGGCCCCATTCAAAAAAGTGGCCACGCACGGCTTTATCGTGGTGCAGGTGGACGCGGGCCGGAAACAGAAAATCTCCAAGTCGGCCGGCAAACCGGCCAACTCCGAGGATTACGTCAAGCAATACGGCGCGGACGTGCTGCGGCTGTGGGTCATCTCCGAGGATTATCAAACCGACATACCCCTATCAGACGAAATCTTCGATCGGATTTCAGAGACGTACCGGAAGGTGCGCAACACGCTGCGGATTCTGTTGGCAAACCTGTACGACTTTGATCCCGATAAGCATGCCGTGGCCCGCGAGAAACTTTCAGAGATCGACCGCTGGTTGCTGTCACGTCTGCAGGCGTTGATTGCGGATTTGACGGAGGCCTACGAGAACCTCGAGTTTCACCGCGTGTACCATTTGGTGAACGCCTTTTGTGCGGTAGAAATCTCTTCCTTTTACGTTGACGTAACGAAAGACCCGTTGTATACGCTTGCGCCCGATTCGCTGGACCGGCGTTCCGCGCAGACGGCGATTTTCGAAACGGTGACGGCTTTGGTCAGATTAATCGCGCCGGTAATGCCGTTCACCGCTGAGGAAGTTTGGAGTTTCGTGCCGGGGCGGAAACCGGAGTCGGTGCATTTGGCCCAGTTCCCGAGCGTGGACGCGAAACAGCGCGACTTGAAACTGGAAGAACGTTGGAAACGGTTGCTGGAAATACGCCAAGCGGCGGCGCTGGAATTGGAGAAGGCGCGCCAAGCCGGGTTGATTGGCAAATCGCTTGAGGCCCGGGTCGAAATCGAGCCGGACAACGAAGCGACCCGCGAACTCCTGGAAAAAGTCGGACCGGCACTTGAAACGGTGCTGATTGTGTCGCAAGTTCGGGTCGCTCAACCGACAGGTGGGGAGTTACGGGTCAAGGTCAGCGCGGCGTCGGGACGCAAGTGCGTGCGTTGCTGGCGCTGGACGGAAGACGTGGGAACCGAGGCAGCGCACCCGGAATTGTGCGGGCGTTGTGCCTCGGTAATCAAGCAGCGAACGTGAGTCGGCAACTCGATGATGAATTTATGAAGAAGCAGCTCAAAAAAACCAAGGCGGTCAAATCGAAAACAATCTCGAAAAGGGGAACCATGGGGTCAACGAAAAGTGCAGTCAAGACAAAGGCAGCGCCGGCCAAAGGCAAACACCAACCCGACGCAGTGACTGCGCCCCCCGGACCCGAGAAGCCGCCGAGGACTTTAAAGCTGTCCAAGGACGACGCCGCGAAATTCCGGAAGTTGTTGCTCGATTTGCGCGATCATCTCATTGACGGCGTTAGTTTTCTCGCCAGCGACAACCTCAAGCGTTCCCACCGCGAGGCGTCGGGCGAATTGAGCGGGTACAGCTTGCACATGGCCGACGCGGGTACCGACACTTTTGACCGCGAATTCGCGCTCAGCCTGGTTTCGAACGAACAGGAAGCGCTGTACGAAATTGAGGAAGCTCTGAAGCGACTCGATCAAAACACGTACGGGATTTGCGGAAATTGCGAAAAGCCCATCCTGAAGGCGCGGCTCGAAGCCGTCCCGTTCGCCCGTTACTGTGTGAGTTGCCAGTCCAACCTGGAAAAGGACACGCGGCGGCCCGTGGCGCAGGGCCCGACGTTTACCGAGTCCGCCGATGAAGAAGTTGGCGAGACCGAAGAAGCCGAGGAGTGACGCGGCGCAGCCCCATGCAATGGGTGATGCTCATCGCGGCTGCTGTCACCGTACTCGATCAACTGACGAAATGGCTCGTGGTCCGTTTCATCGCTCCTGAAGAATCACGCGTCGTCATCGCCGGGTTTTTTGACCTGGTCAATTGGGGAAACACCGGCGCGGCCTGGGGAATCCTCAAGAACTACAACCTGATGCTGACGGTGGTCTCGACTCTGGCGCTCTTTGCGCTCTATTGTTTTCGCCATAGCTTTCAACTGCGTCGCCGCTGCCTACGTATCGCTCTCGGATTGATCGCAGGCGGAATCCTCGGCAACCTGATCGACCGGGTGCGTCTCGGTCACGTGATCGATTTCCTGTACTTCTACATTGGTCAGTATCACTGGCCGGCATTCAACGTGGCCGATAGCGCCATCTGCGTGGGCGTCGGGTTATATATCATCCTTTCGTGGTGGGCGGATCGGGATACGAAAGCCAACGCCGCGGCGCAAACATAATCCGGAAGGCCACGCTCCGTCGTGACCACCAACCGATAACGGACACGCCTGCACGCTGAAGCGCTTCGGCGTGCGAAGGCGTGACAGAGGGCTTTCTCCAAACGGCTACAACTTATACATCTCGCGTTTGCGCTGTTCGAATTTCGCCAGCTCCCGGCAATTCTTCCGTCGTAGGAATTTCTCAATGGTGCCGAATTGGAGGCCCACCTGATCCGGCATGTGGGCGTCGGAGTTTACCGTGAGCGGGATGCCCAACCCCAATGCCTGTTCAACGATGGAAAGCATCGGATACGGCTGCGGCTCGGGAAGCTCGGGGTGCCGATAACCCGACGTGTTGATCTCCAAACAGACCTCGGCATCCTTGATCTCCTGCAAAGTGTGCGTGATGTCGTCCGCTTCGTGTTCCCCGGGTAAGATACCCGAACGTTTCACCACGTCGAAATGAGCGACGATATCGCACAAACCGCTGCGAGCCATGCGCCTCATCAGTTCAAAATAGCGGGCGTAAAGTTGATGGGCATCGCCCGCGTAAAGGCGCGGCCAGGAGGCTTCGCAGCAGGCGTTGTCGAGAAAATGAATCGAGCCGACAATGTAATCCCACGGATACGCGGCGACCTGCTTCCCGAGGTAATCTTCCAAGCCCTCCACATAATCCAGTTCCAACCCCAGCATCACATCGATCCTGCCGCGATACCGGTAGCGCATCTCCGTGACGCGTTCGACGTAATAAGGTAATTCGGCTTCGCTCATGCGCACGTTCGCGCTGCGCCCGTCCGGCAACGGATTGTGATCGGAGAACCCGACCTCCCGCAAACCAAGCTGGATGGCGCGTTCCACGTACGCCTCCATCGGCCCGCCGGCGTGTTTGCACAACGGCGTGTGCATATGATAATCGCACTGAATGGGCATAAGAAAGGCAATCTAACACGACCACGCTGAACTTTGAACCTTGAACTTTGAACCGCCGCGAATACTATGCTCCGCCATGGAAACGCCGGTCACCTTCGAATATCGCGGCCAGCAAATCGTCGGAATGCTCCACGTGCCGGAGGGACGCGGACGATTCTCCGCAGCGCTGTTGCTGCACGGGTTCACAGGAACCAAGGTCGAATCGCACCGTCTGTTCGTAAAAGTCTCCCGGGCGCTGGCCCAGCACGGCATCGCCAGTTTGCGCTTCGATTACCGAGGATCGGGCGACAGCGCCGGCGACTTCGAGGACATGACAATCCGCTCCGAGATCGCCGATGCGCTGGAAGCGATCAGGTTTCTGGCCCGGCACAAACAGGTCAACTCGCGCCGTCTCGCAGTCATCGGCTTGAGCATGGGTGGAGCGGTCGCGGCGCACGTCGTCGCCCGCGAAAAGAATCGGGTGAAATCGCTCGTACTGATTGCCCCCGTCGCCGAAGGCGCCGGCATCCTCGACGAACTCTCGACGCCGGAAGCCGTTTCCTCGCTCGCCGAGACCGGCATCACCGATCACGAAGGCAATCTCGTGGGCATGACCTTCATCCGTCAGTTTGCCGAAATGAAACCGTTACGGGAAGTGGTGAAGTGCCCTTGCCCCGTCCTTATCGTCCACGGCGGACGCGACGAAACCGTGCCCGTCCATCACGCCGATCTGTACGAACGCACGCTGCAAAGCCACAAACGCGTGGTCAAAAAAGTCATCATCCCCGGTGCCGACCACACCTTCAACCGTCACGTCTGGGAATCCCGCGTCATCACCGAAACCGTCGATTGGCTCGGCGAGACGATGTAGAAGCCGGCCTCATTTCTCGTTCTTCGTCGGGGGAACGAATCCAAGACGGAGGGCTTCGGCAAGATCCAGCTTCGACTCGCTCACCGCGCCCAGGGATTGCCTGGCAATGCCCCGAACGTAGAAAGCCTCGCCGAGCTTGGGATCGAGACGGATGGCCGCGCTACAGTCGGCAACGGCGCCAACATGATCGCCCTTGGCTTCCCTCGCCACGGCGCGATTCTTGTACGCCTTGGCAAACTTCGGGTTCAGGCGCAAAGCCTCGGCGCAATCCGCAAGCGCGCCATCATGGTCCCCTTTCAAATTCTTGGCGTAGGCCCGGCTGCTGAACGCTTCCGCGTGCTTCGGATTGAGACGAATCGACTCCGTGATGTCAGCGATGGCACCGTCGAGATCCGGGGTATGCGTTTTGGCAGTTCCACGAAGCTGGTAGTTCCATTCGTCTTTGGGCGCCAACTTCATCGCTTCGTCCGCGTCGGCAATTGCCCCGTCAAAGTTCTTGAGTATTAACCGGGCGGCTCCCCGATCAAAGTAGGCCCTTTCATAATTGGGGTCCAGGCGGATGGCGGCGGTGAAATCGGCAATTGCGCCCTCGTAATTCTTCAAGGCTGCGCGCGTCACTCCGCGAGCGCGAAACGTCGTCGCCGAATTGGTCCGGAGGAGAAGGCACTCGTTAAAGGCCTCGAGCGCACCGGCGTAATCACCATGATTGTACTTTTGCCAGCCAGCGCGATAGGTCCGTAACTCTGGATCCAGGACGAACATGAGACAGAATCCCGTCACCAGACTGAGCACGACGAGGAGGGCTCGCGTCGCCCAGCGACGTTCCCGCGACGGCCAGATTACTGCCAGCCCCGCAGCCATCAAACTCACCGCCAAAGATGTTAGGCCGGCATTCCCATATTGCGGGTGGTGCTTGCCTTCGGCCCATTCGAACAGGCCAAGGATCATTCCTGTGAACAATAGGCCAAACCCCGGCAGAATCAGCCAGCTCAGTCGGTATTGGCGTTTCTCGGCTCGCGCCAGAAAGATCGCGGGCGCCAGCAGCGCTGCTCCCGCAAAGAGAAAAACCAGGGAACCGGCTCCCTGCCTGCGGACGAGGCCCGCAATGCCCATTTCGATGAATAGCAGACCGACCGACCCAATGGCGCCAGCAATCACCAATAAGAGAGGACGCTTCACCTTCTTTGCCGAATCGTTCATCCCAAGGCCTGCCGAGACATCATTATCAAGCAGGCGAAGGCATTGTCAAACCCAAGCTATGATGGGTAACGACTTGCTTTGCAGAATGGAGGGACGCACTCCGTTGCGTCCGTTCGGGAAAATGCTGCCACGACGGAGCGGGATCCTCCAAAATCGGGACACTGCCCAATAATGAGGCATGTATCAGCTTGAAGACTCTAGCGGCGGTGTGTCCCCGTCGAGGCGAGCACCCTGGTTCCCACGGCGCTCACAGAGCGCGGCTACAGTAAAGTGGTTCCGTCGTGAAATCTCACTTCTTCTCCATCAACGCGGCCAGGACACGCTCCGGCGTAAACGGCGCCTTCTTGATCCGCACGCCGCAAGCGTCGTAAATCGCATTGGCGATGGCGGGTAATGGTCCGTTGATGCCGATCTCGGCGATGCTCTTGGCACCGAACGGTCCAGTCGGCTCGTACGTCTCGACCAAGATCGTTTTGATCGGCGGCGCATCCGCAGTCGTGAAGATTTTATAATCGAAAAAGCTCGGGTTGAGCATCCGTCCGCGTTCGTCGAAATTCATCAGCTCGCACAACGCGTACGACATCCCGTTCAGTACCGCACCTTCCATCTGGCCTTCGGCGAGCTTCGGATTGATGGCCACGCCACAATCCACCGCTGCCACGTAATCCACAATCCGCACCTTGCCGGTTTCTGTGTCCACTTCGACCTCCGCAAAATGCGCGGCGAACGGCGGTGGCGAAACGTACGAAATATGCGAGGCTTCCCCCTGAATCTGGATCTGGTTCTGGCCGTAAAGCGAACGCTGAATGATATTCGGGAACGGCGCCTTCTTCCCGGTCTTGCGGCTGACAACATTCCCCTTTTCGCAGAACAAATCGGCGACGTCTTCCTTCAACATTTCGGCGGCGACTTTCAAAATGACGTCGCGACAAGCTTCGGCCGCTTTCTTCGCCGCACCACCGGAAACGTACGTCGTGCTCGACGCGTAGGCGCCCTTGTCGAACGGCGTCATATCGGTGTCGGATGAATACGTCAGAATCTTGTCAACCGTGATCCCAAGCACCTGCGCGGCGATTTGCGCCAAGACGGTGTCACTGCCAGTACCGAGATCCGTCGCGCCCATCGCCAGATTGAATGAACCGTCCTCGTTCATCTTGATGCGGGCCGACGCCATGTCGATGCCAGCAATACCCGAGCCTTGCATCAGGCAGGCGACGCCAATGCCCCGCTTGATACTGGTGGCGCGACCGTCCCGGTTGCGGTCGTTAGCGTCCCGATAGCGCCGCTGCTTCTGCTTCCAGCCAATCGCCGCCGCCGCACGGTCGATGCATTCATCGAGTCCGCAGCTTTCAATTGGATTATCGTGGCCTTCCTTGCCTTCGCCCAGCGCGGCGAACACGGGATTCGTCTCGCCCTTCTGAATGTGGTTCTTCTTTCTAAGATCAATCGGATCGACGCCTAGCTTCTCGGCAATGATGTCCATCATCTGCTCGATGGCAAATGCACCCTGCGTCGCGCCGTAGCCCCGGTAAGCGCCCGTGACCGGCAAGTTCGTGTACACCGAGTCGCCCCAGAACCGCACATTTTTACAGCGGTAAAACGGCAGCGTCTTGCTGCCGACGTTCGTCAGCAGCGTCAACGAGTGCGTCCCGTATCCGCCTGTCCAACTCGTCACGCGCTGCTCCATCGCCGTAAAAGTTCCGTCCTTCTTCACGCCGATGCTCATCTTCACAATTGACGGGTCACGGGTCCGGCTGGCGATGAATTCTTCGCGACGCGTGAATTCGATCTTCACGGGACGTCGCGTTCGCTGCGTGATCAACGCGCACAAATCTTCCAGCAACACTTCCTGTTTGGAGCCGAACCCGCCGCCGATGCGCGGTTTGATGACGCGAATCTGGTTGACCGGAATCTGCAAGCATTGCGCGACGATCCGCCGCGCATGCCATGGCACCTGTGTCGCCGTGCGCAACACGATGCGGTGATTATCATCCAGATAGCCGATGCAAATGTGCGGTTCGAGCGGACAATGCTGCGCGTACTGCGTCTCAAACTCCTCCTCGACCACGAAATCCGCCTCCTTCAAACCGTTCGCCAGATTGCCAATCTCAACATCGTAATGCGCCGCGATATTGTGTTTGCGATCATGGATGCCGTCGGCATCCGGCTCATCGTGAATGACCGGTGCGCCGTCCTTCATCGCCTCACGCACATCGAACACCGCCGGCAACACCTCGTACTTTACCTGGATAAGCTTGAGCGCCTTCTCCGCGATCTCTGGTGTCTCGGCGGCGACACACGCCACGCGGTCGCCAACAAACCGTACTTTCGTGTCGAACATGAACGCGTCGTAAGGCGATGGCTCCGGATACCCCTGCCCCGCCGTCGTATGCGGCACCCGCGGCACGTTCTTGTACGTGAGCACAATTACCACACCCGGCAGCTTCTCCGCCTCGGTCGTGTCGATGTCGACAATCCGCGCATGTGCATGCGGACTCCCGAGAATCTTCGCATGCAGCATGCCTTTCAGAAAAATGTCATCAGTGAATTTGGCGGAGCCGGTAACCAACCCGATGCCGTCGACGCGCCATGGACTGGTGCCCACTGAGGTTTTCTCGAACGGAAGTTGCGTCGTTTCTTTCATCATTGGCCTCCCTGCTCAATGCTCATAGCCCAATCCCCCAAAGCTCGCGCAACTTCGCCGACCCGGTAACCAGCCCAATCCCGTCCACCCGCCACGGACTGGTACCGACCGAGGTCTTTTCAAATGGTAGTATAGATTTGTTCATGACCCGATATCCTCGCTGCCGGTAAGCCTACATCGCACACCTATTTCTTGACGAGAAATTTCTTGTGGGAATCGCGGCCGGTCTTGCCGGCAGATTAGAGCCTGCGGAAATGGACGCGAGTGAGGAAGTCAACGAAATCGAACATCATCGTACGTACGAATTCAGCGTGCTCACGCAAAACCCTCGTTGGGGTGAGCCAAGGTGGTTGGAGCAGACCTGCGGGGTCCTGTAATTCCGGGCGATGGTCGGCATGCACAATCCTATTTCGGATAGTTCTGCTCAATGCGTACCTTTGATATAGGTTGTCCCCGTGGCGAACTGCGGGCGCGTACCGATTCGCAATCACACTGGCAAGATGACGCGCTTGATTCTCCCGTCTGTAATCGTCTGGCAGTCCATTGACGAAACGGCGTGTTCGCTCACCTCTGTCCCCCGCACCGGTGACGACTACACCCCAAAAGCTCCGCTGCAAATCTTCCGTGCTGAGCAGCGGGGGCGGCTCAACGAGGGAATTGTCCGCCCAACATCCGAGGATGGCGATCTCCTGATTCGTGTCGGTCGTGTTTAGGAATTGCTCGACTGTCGCCGTGAAGCGTGCACGGTCTTCTTCGGTAAGCGATTGCCCAAAGGCCGTGGCCGAATTGAGTAAAGCTCGCGCTTCAATTGCGAAACGCATTTCCAGCACCAAAAGTGGAAGAGTGGCTGCCACTTGGTATCGTTGTTCCTGCATGACTAAGGCCAATGTTGCGAGAAGTTGACCGGAGTATTTGAATTCGTTCAAGCGAGCTAACCTCTGAGCAGGGCTTTTCTGATCTCCGCGACAAACGTATAAGTCTCACCTTCTTCTATCCACTTCCCGATCAAGACAATTGCGTCGGGATTTTCATAGCGCGTGGCGTGCGAGGTCACGGGAATTTCTTCGTATGACCTTCCCGGTACTCCGTCTCGGATTCCTTGATGAGCTTGTCGAACTTGCCAGCCGCCGCGTCACGTTTCATTTGCCGGTCCCAATCGTCATCGCCTGACTGGTTGAGCCACTGCATCAATTCCAAGCGTTCTTCGACGGACAGATGCTCAATCGCCTTCTTGATTTCATTCACGCTCATGCAACTAGAATAGACAATTAAGCGAGCTGAAGCAACGTCCGTCGACAGGAAGCCCTCCCCGTGCAGCGAGAGATGACGCCCGAGAGCGCTTCCTTGATGTCGGCCTCGGCCGGGTTCGGGTTTTCGTCGAGCATTTCCTTGGCGGATCGCAGGCGTCGGCGGTCATAGACCGCCGCTACAATTTTACAATCGTACTGCTGCCGTATGATGGGCGCCGCCCTTGTCGAGAAGCCCGCTGACATATCAGAATCAGAGGTCGTTTTGGCTGGTAAGATTGTGTAGGATTGTTGCGACGAGCAGAGGTTGGCATGAACTATAAGCGCTACATTGTCCGGAATCCGAAGATTTGCGGCGGCGAACCTGTCATCAAAGGGACACGGGTCACGGTGCGCACCATTCTCGCCAGCCTGGCGGAAGGAGCCACGGTGGAGGAGATCGTGGAGGATTTCCCGACGCTGAAGAAAGCGCATGTCCGCGCGGTCATCGGATTCGCAGCGGCCTCCGCTGAGGAAGACCTGCCTGTTCCCAGCCTGCCCTCCGTGGCATGAAGATCAAACTGGACGAGAATACTCCGGCCCGACTCGTCCCCATTCTGTCGCAACTCGGCCACCAAGCCGACACCGTTTTTGATGAAAGGCTCACGGGCCGCGCAGATGAGATCGTCTGGAACGCGGCGCAACTCGACGGCCGGTTTCTGATCACGCAGGACTTGGATTTCTCTGATATCCGGCGCTTCCAGCCCGGCACGCATCATGGCCTGCTTCTGGTGCGCCTCAGGCTCCCGGGTCGGATGGCTCCTGACGTGCGTGCAATCGCTCTTCGAACAGGAAGACGTGGAAACCTGGCGCGGCTGCTTCGTCGTCGTGACGGATAACAAACTCCGTGTCCGCAGACCGGCGAAGTGACCGGTTCGTCAGCCGGTAACTCTCTGTTGCGCGGAGTTTCTGCAGCGGCAGATGACACCTGAGAGCGCTTCCTTGACGTCGGCTTCGGTCGGGTTCGGATTCTCGTCGAGCATTTCCTTGAGCGGCGGATCGTAGGCGTCGGCGGTCACAGACCGCCGCTACAATCTTCAAGTCGTACTCCCACCGCATTGCACGCCGATCAGTGTTTGTGAGCTTGACGTCAAGAAGCTGCGCGCTAACCTACAAATGGAAACAAGCTCCGATTTGAACTGACACCGTACGGTGCGCTTTCCCGCAAGGGATAGAATCGGGGCTTCCCTTTTGCGTCCTTCGTGCGTCCAACGCCAGACGCAAGCTTCGTATAGACAGACGAGCGGGCGATACGGGAAGAATTACGCGTCGACCAGATCTTTGGCCTCTTCCTCGACCTTTTCGATGGCCTGACGGAAAAGACGCTGACGCTGCTGTGTCAATTCGGCAAGCCGCTTGTCCTTACTTGCGCATCAACTTCGGATGCTTATGAGCGTCGAAGTGTCGCTTCCCGTCTTTCTCCATGCTCCACACGTCGCTGACTTCGCGTTTGTGCGGAAGGACATCGGCGGAAAAATCTTGACCGAGAATTACGCGAACTCGTTTGCGCTCTTTGCGGTTGGCGATGCACTTGTCTTGCTTCTCACTGGGGCTGGTAGTGATTCCGATGATCGAACGCTTTCGGCGTGACCGGCTCATCGTTCACGCGGCGGCTTCGAGTGCCAGGACCTTCTTCGCGACCGAAGGGGGAAAATCCACGAAGACGAATTGGCTCTTGTGGTAAAGGTAATCCTCGCCGCTCTCATCAACGATGCGCACCAAATCGTCCTTCGCCGCTTTGGCATCCGGTTTAACACGATAAACTTTGCCGGGAATCAGCGATGCCTCGTTGTCGGCATTATCAAGGCACAATGCAAAGCGCTTCTTTTGTCGTTTCATGGCTGGCCGAGGTAGCGTTTGATCTTCATGTCTCGCTTACCAATACCGTGCGCCTCGTACCAATGCAACTCGACTTTGCGCAGCGCGCCGTTGGGCAATCGAACTGTCGTGACGCCTTTGAGTTTGCGCCAGTGGCCCGCGCCATGATGTTTGTGCAGATGGCGGAGAATCCGAATTCCTCATCCTGTGGCGATTGCTTCGACATCAGTGATGGCGCCAACGATTTCAAATCTCATTGGCGTGAACCCTCATTCACGCCGTTGCGCCTCCCTTGGCTTCACGGATTTCAGCGGCGGCTTTGAGCACGGCCGCAATGGGCTTGACCCTTCGCAGCTCAGGGTAAACTCCGCTCTGTGCAATCATCCCTCTCATGCTTTTGCCGCATTGGACCGAAGTTCCGCTGCGGCTTTTAGAACCGCAGCAATTGGTTTTACATATCCCGTGCAACGGCAGATCACACCCGAGAGTGCTTCTTTGACGTCGGCTTCGGACGGGTTCGGATTTTCGTCGAGCATTTCCTTGGCGGACAGAATCAGGCCCGGCGTGCAGAAACCGCATTGGGCGCCGCCTTCGTCGAGAAAAGCCTTCTGAATCGGATGCATCGTGCCGTCTTTGTTGGCGACGCCTTCAATGGTGGTGATCTTCTTGCCCTGGCAATGCGCAACGAGCACCACGCAGGAGTTGACCGTGCGCCCGTTGAGCAATACGGCACAGATGCCGCAATCGCCGTTGGAGCAGCCGACCTTGACGCCCGAGTATCCCTCGCGCCGCAGCACGTCCAGCAGCGTGTCCGTCGGCTGACAGACGAATTCCTTCGGCTCTTCGTTGATCGTGACGTGTAAATTCATAATCGTCTCCCTCTTGAACCTGAAACCAATGGCACACCGTAACGAGCACGGCGTTCCCGAACGTGAAAACCGATTTGCCGCCGCGGCATTGCCGGCTCGGTCATCAATCGGCGAATGGCGTCGAACACAATCTTGAACTGGGCGTCGTACTTCTTTTCCAATTCCTCAAGCTTCTGCGCGAGGTCAGCGTGCGACGCGAGCAGTTGGCGCAGTCGAACGAAAGAGCGCATGATCTCAACATTGACCTGGATCGCGCGCCTGCTCCGTAGCACACTCGACAACATCGCCACGCCTTGCTCGGTGAAAGCGTAAGGAATCGTCCGGCTCCCGCCCCAACTTGAAATCACAATTTGTGATTTCAAGTTTATAACCTCTTGGCGCGTAAGCTGAAACATAAAGTCGGCAGGGAATCTTTCTGCATTCCGTTTGACCGCCTGAACAATTGTGCGAGGCTCGACGCCGTACAGTTCCGCAAGGTGCGGACTGAGCATGACCCTTTGCCCTCGCAACAGAAAGATCCGTTGCTCGATGCGCTCAATAGGGATGATTGCCGTCTTGCTCACGACTCTTTTCCCTTCGCATGCCGATACGCTTCTTCAATCGCGCGGCGTACCAACACGCCGCTGATTTGTTTCCGGTACTGCGCGCTGCCACGAACGTCACTCACCGGCTCGATCATGCCAGCGACCTTGCCGGCAACCGATTCCACCAGCGCCGCATCGAGTTGCTTTCCAGCAAGTTCCTGCTCAATCGCCCCAAGTCGGACGGGCGCAGGCAACCCGCCGCCCATCGCAAGGCGGGCTTCAGCACATTTCTTACCGCTTACTTTCAGCACCGCAACCACGTTCAAAATCGCCACGGCATCGCCATCGGTCAACGCCAAGCGCTGTAGCGACGCGCCCACGTTGCCGCTTGGTAACTTGAACGTGAATTCCGCAGCAATTTCCTGATTGCTGAGTACGGCACGATTCTCTTTCGAGAAGAATTGCGTCAGCGGCACGACCCGCTTTTGTTTGCCCTGGACTTTCACCTGCGCATCGAGCGCCACGAGCGCGGTCAACAAATCGAAATAGGTCGCGTAACCGAACAATACATCCTGAAGCGTCGTCGTATTCCGCTGGATAATGGTCGAATAAGCGCGTGCGGCTTTCGGCACGAGACCGTTCAGCACTTCGTTCAACTCCTTTGACTTGACGATCTGCTGAAAGTCGGCCGTTCCGCCAATGGCGACTTTCTTGCCCTCGACCTTCACGAAATCGAGCCCGGTGGCCGAAATATCGACGAGGCAGGTAGCCGCGCGGAGTTTGCTGGCGATGAGATGGAAAGCCCCTGTCACGGGCACTGGAATTTGCTCGTCGTTCTTGCCGAGCTTCTTAAGCGCATCCCGCAGGGATGTAGCGTAATGGTATTCTTGAGCAGCGCTAATCATGTTTTCGTCCTAGTTCCAATTGGTCACGCCAGTCTTAATAGCGTACCGCGGCGCCCAATTCTTGGCGAGAAATTTTTCGCGGGAAATGCCTATCCGGATTGTAGGCCGCCTCTGCGAGGCGGCGCTCGGATTGACGTCGGACATATCGCCGACTCACAGAGTTGGCCTACAACGAAACAAACTTGAATCACCTTTCCCTTGTCTGCCGCCTCGTCGAGCAACATAATGTGCCCCGTGAGACTGCTTATCAAAAATGGACACGTCATCCGCTGGAATGCCCAGAACCATGTTGAACAACTCCCCGCACATCAAGTGCTGATCGAGGATAATCGCATCCGCGACGTTGCGCCCACTGTGCCGGGAGGTTTTGCGCCTGATGAAACTATCGACGCCTCCGGCTGTGCGATCATTCCCGGGCTTATCAACACACACCATCATCTCTATCAATCCCTGACCCGTTGCCTGAAACCCGTGCAGAATGCGAAGCTCTTCGACTGGCTTCTTGGCCTGTACGAATTCTGGCAACGACTCGACTTCAATGCGGTCAAACTTGGCTCGCAAGTTTCCATGGCCGAGATGCTCCTTTCGGGATGCACCACAACCAACGACATGTTCTACGTTTATCCGCGCGAATCCGACGTAAAGGCCGAGGCGGTGATCGAAGCCGCGGCTGAAATCGGGATGCGCATTCACGCCGGTCGCGGTTCGATGTCGCTCGGCCGCAGCCAGGGCGGATTGCCGCCGGACAGCGTCGTGCAGGACGAAGCGGCTATTGTGAAAGATTGCGAGCGGGTGATCGACAAGTTTCACGACTCGAAGCCGGGCGCAATGACGCGGATCGACTTGATGCCCTGCTCGCCCTTCTCCATCACGTTCGACCTGCTGAAGGACACTCGGGTGCTGGCCAAGTCTCGCCACGTGATCTGTCAGACACACGTTGCCGAAACGCGGGACGAAACGGATTTTTGCCTCAAGAAGTTTGGGAAACGTCCCGCCGACTATTTGATGTCCGCCGATTGGATTGGCCCCGACGTATCGTGGGCGCACTGCGTTCACCTGAACTCGGCTGAAATCAAAATGATGGCGGACACGGGCACGGCGGTTGCCCATTGCCCGTCGTCGAACATGATTCTTGGCTCCGGCATTCCCCCCATCTGCGATTTGATGCACGCGAAGGCGACGATCGGGCTGGGCGTCGACGGTTCGTCCAGCAACCACGGCGCACATGTTTTGGCCGAGGCGCGCCAGGCATTGTTGCTGCAGCGCGTGAAGAATGGGGCGGACAGCTTCACGCCTGAGGATGCCTTGCGGCTGGGCACACTCGGCAGCGCCAAATTGCTCAACCGAACGGGCGAACTCGGCAACATCGCAGCGGGCTACGTCGCCGACGTCGCCATCTTCGATTTAAACACGGTGGAGTTTGCCGGCGCCTCCGCCCAGGATCCGCTCGGAGCGTTGACGATGTGTTACGCGCCACGCGCCAAATTCGTCATCGTCGACGGTCGAATTGTCGTGAAATACGGACAAGTTGCCACGATAAACACACAGCAACTGGTGACGCGGGTGAATGAGGTGGTTCGGAAGCGGTTTAGGGAATGAAGCGATGGCTGATGCAATCAATACTCTGTTGGTGATTTTAAGCGCGCTGTTTCCGATCGTCGATCCACTGAGCGGCAGCCCGATTTTTCTGGCGCTGACCAAAGAATGCTCGCTGTCGATGCGTCGGGCGATTGCGCGGCGGGTGGCATGGGACAGCTTCTTCTTGATGACCGCGTCCTATTTCATCGGGTCGCACGTGCTTGGGTTTTTTGGAGTGTCATTGCCGGTGGTGCAGGTGGCTGGAGGAATGGTCGTCGTCGGAGTCGGTTGGATGTTGCTAATGGAAAAAGACGGTTCGCCCGACGTGAGCAATGGAACCGTCAAACCACAAGACCCTTTGCGACAGGCGTTCTATCCCCTGACGCTACCGCTGACCGTCGGTCCGGGATCGATCTCCGTGGCGGTCACGTTGGGTGCGAATGCGACGCGCCACTATGGAATCCACATCACGATCATCACGGCGGCGCTGCTCGGCACGGGGCTGATCGCGCTCAGCGTTTATTTTTGCTATGGGTTTGCGGAGCGACTCGCCCGAATGCTCGGCGAGACGGCCACGTCGATCATTATCCGTCTCAGTTCGTTTCTCCTGCTCTGCATCGGAGTCCAGATTGTGTGGAATGGCCTAGGCGCGCTGCTGTCTTCAGTCCCGCTACGTGTTCAGTAAGACCGGCTTACAGTCGGCCGCAGACGCGCCGTGTTTCGCGGGCGATCATCAACTCTTCGAGAGTGTGAATGACCAGAATCCGCGCCGGCGAATCTGGTTCGGCCACATCGGCGTCGGGCCGGCAGGCGGCATTGCGCCCTGCATCCAGTCGCAGCCGGAGGCATTGCAGGCCGTCGCAGGCCGCCGCCCGGAGCGCTGGCGAACCTTCCCCCACGCGGTCGGTGAACACCAGCGCGTCAACGCCTCCCATGGTGACGGTCAACGCGCCGATGGCGGAGCGCACGCTATCGGCAAACAAATCGAACGCCAGTTGCGCTCGTGCGTTCCCCTTGCCGGCCGCGGCTTCGATGGCCGCGAGGTCCGGCGATACGCCCGAGACGCCCAACAGTCCCGACTGATAATGCAACACCTCATCGAGATCATCCACCGTCAATCCGTGGCGGCGTTGCAGGTGAATCAGGATGCCGGGATCGAGCGAACCCGACCGCGTACCCATCATCAGGCCGGCAAGCGGCGTCATCCCCATTGTAGTCGCGACAGGAACGCCGCCACGAACCGCGGTCGCGGAACAGCCGCCGCCAAGATGACAGGTGACAAGACGCAGTTCGGACACATTGCGCCCCAGCAACTCGGCCGCGCGACTGGCGCAGTACGCGTTGCTAATCCCGTGAAATCCGAAACGACGCACGCCCCATTGCTCGTACCATTCATACGGCAGTGCGAAGACGTGTGCGCGTGCTGGCAACTGCGCGAAAAACGCCGTGTCAAAAACGGCAACCTGCGGCACGCCCGGCAAAGCCGCTTCGGCCGCCTCGATTGACTCCAACGCCGGGGGATTGTGCAACGGTGCAAGCTTGGCCAGTCGAGCGATCGCCTCTTTCACCTTCTCGTCGATCCGAGTGGCGTTCTGAAACTCCGTGCCGCCGTGAACCACCCGGTGTCCGACGGTCCGGATATCATGCTCTTCGCTCAACAGGCGAATGGCGCACGAAGCGGCGGCGCGATCATCGGACACATCAACTGCGGATGGCGTTTCTTGATTGTGGCAGCGACGGATGGTCAGCTTCGCCAGGCGGCGGTTGCCGCCGGCCCAGTCGATCGAGCCCGACATCAAGGCGTCGCGCACCTCCGCATCGAACAGGCCGAACTTAAGGCTTGTCGATCCAGCGTTGATGACCAAGATGCTCATGTGAGATCAATTGGCGTGAGAAACAACCCCATCGTGTCCTCCTCATCGGACCGGAGGCTAACATGAAACGCGCGACAAAACCACTCTCGCCGGGTTCGCTTGCCAAAACTGTAGCCGCAGGCTTTAGCCTGCGTGGGAATGACGCACCCGTAAAGGGTGCGGCTACAGGAGGCGACTCCTTCAAATGCCAGGGAGATTGACCGGTCATCGATGGCGCGAAACCCTTCGGGCGTTCGCGCCCTAACAAACAAACATTGTAGGGCTGGCAGCCTGAAGGGTTGCCAGCCGCAGTTTTTTACACCTCAAACAAATCCACGAATTTGAACTGGTTCACGTCCACCAACCCGCGATCCGTAAGCTTCAATTCCGGTATCACGCTCAGGGCCATAAACGATAACGCCATGAAAGGCTCTTTGACCCGGCAACCGAGCTTCGCAGCGGCCGCGTTGGCCAGATCGAGTTCTTCTTTCACATCCGGTAACGGCTTGTCGCTCAGCAACCCGGCAATGGGTAATGGAACGCGGGCCAAGACTTCGCCGCGGTCAACAATCACGAAGCCACCCTGCATCTTCACGATTTCCTCCACGCAGGCGTGCATGTCGGCGTCGTTCGTGCCGACGACGTTGATGTTGTGGGCGTCGTGACCAACGCTGCCCGCAATCGCACCAGACTTGAGCCCGAAGCCCTTCGTCAACCCGAGCCCGATGTTGCCGGTGCCGTGGTGACGTTCGATGACCGCGATCTTCAACACGTCGTTCCGCACGTCGGAAACGACGCGTCCGTTTTCCGATTTCGGCTGCGCAAATACTTGGCGCGTGATGATCTGGTCGGGAATGAGTTCCATCACGCGGGCCTTGCCGCTTTTCGCCGGGATCGCGAAACTGGAATCGCCCAACGGACGGACGCGAACGGTGTTGCGGACATTGATCATCTGACGCATCGCTTTTGTGCCGAGCATGTACCCCTTCTCAGCCACCAAATGACCGCGCTTGAAAACCTTCTCGACAGCGCAGGTTTTTAGGTCGGTAAGAATGTTCAGATCGGCAATCCAACCGGGAGCGATCCCGCCGACTTTGTGCAAACCGAAATACTCGGCGGTGTTCAGCGTCGCCAGGCGAATGATGAGTGCGGGATCGAATCCGACTCCGATCGCCATCCGCACCATCGAATCAATGTGACCGCGCGCGATGAGGTCGGCCGGCGTGCGGTCATCCGTGCAGAAGAAGAACCGGTGGGCATTCTCGGGCTTGACCAACGGCAACAGGTTCAGCAAATCGCGCGTGACCGAGCCTTCGCGGAGGGCGACATGCATGCCGAGCCGGAGTTTTTCCTGTGCTTCCGCAACGGTTGTGCATTCGTGGTCGTTGCTGATGCCGGCCGCGATGTAGGCGTTCAGATCTTTGCCGGTGAGTTGCGGCGCGTGGCCGTCGATGATCTTGTTGCCGACAACCCGCAGTTTTTCGAGCACCTCTTCGTTGCCGAAAACCACACCGGGATAATTCATCATCTCGGCCAGACCGAGAACCCACGGACTGTTGAGATACGGCAGGAGATCCACAGCCTTGAGTCGCGCGCCGCTGGTTTCGAGGTCGGTCGCCGGCACGCACGACGGCAACATCACATAGACACTGAGCGGCTGATATTTCGCCGTCTGCAAAACGTATTCGATCCCTTCCGTGCCGAGCACGTTGGCCAGTTCATGCGGATCCGCCATGATCGTCGTCGTGCCGTGCGGTAGAACCGTCTTGGCGAATTCCCAAACCGTGACCATCGAGCTTTCGATGTGCATGTGTCCGTCGAGAAAACCCGGCGTCATGAATTTTCCACGGCAATCGACTTCGTTCGGCCCGGTGTAGTCGCCGACGCCGGCAATCTGTTCGCCGCAGATGGCGATGTCAGCCGGATAGATCTCGTTGCTGAAGACGTTGACGATCTGGCCGCCTTTCAGAACGAGGTCGGGAGGTTCGATACCGCGGGCGACTTTGATCAAGCGGGAGAGTTTCACGGTGGTCTCATATCAAGCGTACATCGCGTAACCGATTTTTGGCCAGAGATTTCTTGGTACTGGTAGGGCGTGGTGCCCCTACCGCGCCGCATTGCTTTTTCATGCCGAGAACGTCGAGGCGTTTCCCGGCACGGCGACCCAACTGTAGCCGTAGGCTTTAGCCTGCGTCGAATAATCCCCTTGCGCAATCCCCGCGCCCCCGCTACCAATTACCGCCATGCGTGATCTCCCCAAGACCATCTTTGTTTGTTTGTTGTTGTTCGCGCCCGGGCAGTTCGCCCGCGGGGCGGACACCAATTCGCATGACTTCGCCAAATGGGAGAACGACATTGCCGCCTTCGAGAAGGCGGACCGGACCAATCCGCCGCCAAAACACGCGATCTTGTTTGCCGGGTCCTCGACCATTCGCATGTGGACGACGCTGGCTTCGGATTTCCCCAATTATCGGGTAATTAATCGCGGCTTCGGCGGTTCGGAGATTGTCGATTCCACGCACTTCGCCGACCGGATCATTTTCCCTTGCGAGCCGCGGATGATCATCTTGCGCGCCGGCGGGAACGATCTCTGGGCGGGCAAATCCGCCGAGCAGGTGGCCGATGATTACAGGGAGTTTGCTGCAAAAATGCACGCCAAGCTGCCCGAGACGGTGATTGCCTTCATGGCGTGGAATGCGACGCCCTCACGTTGGAAACAGGCGGACAAGGAGAAGAAGTTGAATACGCTGGTCGAGGAGTTCAGCAAAGGCCAGCCGTACCTGCGATACATCGACGCTTACTCGGTTTCGATCGGCCCCGATGGCCTGCCGCGGCGGGAATTGTTCCGCCAGGACCAGCTCCACTTCAACGCCGACGGATACAAGCTGCTCGCAGAACGGGTGCGACCTTTCCTGCCGAAGGACTGATTCCCAAGCCTTGCCGGACTTTGATGTTGCAAACTGCAACATCAAAAACGGGTCGAGGCGGCCGGCGTAAACTGTCGTGGGTCTTCACCGAGCACGGAGCGATGATACTGGCCAGCGAACATCTCTGGTGTTCTCCGCGCATTCCCATACTCAAACTCGATCAGCAACGGTGTCAGGAATTGGACACAGTGATCAAGAAAATGGCTAAGAGCCCCTCACAAACCTATTCCACGCCGCTGTAGCCGCGGCGCTCCCTGCCTCGAAAGCTTCGGGGTGAATCGCCGCGTCTGCCTGATTTGCTATGCTTTCCGCCCGCACGCCGACAGAGCGGCATGGCTACAACACCTGTTTTGTCAGGCGCCCTAAAGAAGGTCGCACCCTAATTGTCGCTCGACTCGCGATGATACATTGCACTACCATGTATCCGCATGAAACGCGATGAGTTTGCGCGGAACTTGGCCACGGGGACCTACGATCTGATTGTGCTCGACGTGCTGCGCCACGGTCCGAGCTACGGCTACGGAATTCGCAAGCGCATCTTCGAGCAATCCAAACACACCCTCGACTGGCAAGATGGCACAATCTATCCGGTGCTCCGTCATTTGGAGGAACAGGGATTGGTCACGAGCGCCTGGCAAGGTCCGAAGGACGGTCGTCGACGCCGCTATTACCGGCTCACCCCGCGCGGTAAACGCGCGTGGGCGGAGCAACGACAGCAATGGCAGGCCTTCACCCGCGCCGTGAATGCAGTGCTCGTCATTCGTTCTCAAACGCAAGCCTGACCCGCTCCCCGATCCATGGCGCTGCGATCGCGACGGCCGTGGCAAAGGCGAACACGTTGCCCACACCGCCGCCGACGAACGGGATCACGTCACGACGCATCACCGAATCGGCGAACGAACAGGCGCGGCATAAACGTCGATACTGAAGTCGACCATAATACATGGCACTGCCATGTATCTAGGCCCCCGGTCTCAGTGCGGCCTTTCCTGCCGAAGGACTCCCACGAATCATCACTTAACCTTGCCAGCAGAATCCAACAGTGAGCGCCTAGTATCACGTGACTGCGCGAACCAATTGATGAAAAACGAGATCTGACCCTGTGCGCTCTGCATAAACAGATTTCAAGTTTCAAGAGTTGACCCCGCTCACCCACGAAGAACTGACTCACAGGCCCTGCCCGACCTTTTTGTAGCCACGCCGCCTGCTCGCGTGTCGTGCACGGAGCTCTGTCGGCGTGCGGGAAAGCTCTCGCCAGACCAAGAGCCGCGAACGGATTTACAGTTTACAGAGCTGACCCCATCGACGAACCGGCGGGTGCCGAGGAGGGCAAGCACGCCCAAGGCAAGCAGGCTCCATGTAGTCGGTTCGGGAACTGCCGTGATAATAACCTCGCCATTGCGCGAACCGTCGGGACTGGCGACGCCGGAAACCTCGGCGAGAACCATTGTTGCAGATGAATCAATGATGGAACCACCACCGCTCCCGCCGCTGTAGCTGAGGCTCGGGGAGCCGCCCCCCCCCGCCGCCGCTGTAGCCGCCACCGCCGCCGCCGCCGTTGTAGCCACCACCGCCGCCACCATAGCCGCCGTCACCGTAGCCAGAGCCCCAGCCGTTGCCGCCGCCGCCAGCCCCGCCGTTCAAGAAGCTCTTTCCGCCGCCGCCGGTGAAGAAGGCGCCGGCACCGTTGCCGCTGTAGCCGCCGCCGCCACCGCCGCCCGCAACGACCAGCGCTGTGGCGCCATTGACTACGAAACTACCACCACCGCCGCCGCCGCTATAATATCCGGGGCCGTGGCCGCCGCCACCGACAAGAATTGTTAGTGTCACGGCCGCCGTGAAGTTAAACTCGCCTTCCATTTCGGCTCCGAGTCCGCCGCTGGCGAAGGAGCCGTTCCCGCCCTGAGCGCCGTAAGCAGTAATGTCGTAGGTGCCCGGCGCCAATGTGATAGTGGTGATAGAACCGGTATACAGGTATTCACCGGTCTGGGCGGAACCGGTAAGAACTCCAAGCTGCAAGACGACCGCAACTGCACAGACCACTCCAAAAAGCTTGTGTTGTCCTGTCGATTTCATGCACGGCTCCTTTTTGAGGTTCGCCAAATGGGCTTCTTCGGAGGAGTAACCGAAAGGCAGAACGAGACTAGGAAGCGTCGTCCTTCAGACACCCTCGCCATTCGATAAACACAAACCATTACTGAACTCGCCTGCAACGACCGCACTGCTGAAACACCAATTACTCCTCACCTGCCCCGTATCATATTGCTGAAGGGTCTTGGACTGCAAGCCAGAATTCGCCCGCGTTCGGGCAGCGGCACGTCAAACCTTGCTTTTGTCATCGTCGCTTCACTTCAACGCCGCCGGCTACAAGCTGCTCGCCGAACGGGTGCGCCCTTTCCTGCCGAAGAACTGACTCCAATCCTTGCCGGACTTTTTTGCGGCGGCGCGCGTCGAGCCGTGAGGCTACCAGCAACGCATTAACAAGCGGATTTCAAGATTCAAGAGTTGACCCCGCCGATTTCGTCAGTTCGTTAGCAACGACTGACCCCTTTACGCGGTGCTCCGCGTCCAGGCTGCGCGGCAGCGCAGCCCTACCGGGAATTGCGGCCACGATGGAACGCGGCCCTCCCATCAGCCATGGCCGTAGGACACTGCACTCCGCCGTCCCGGAATTCGCTAAAAGTTGTTCGGTGTGAAGGTTGGGAATGTCGACTTCATCGTCCCGCTGAACTCTGAGGCCGGAAGATTCCCATCCTGCGCGGGAAACCCAGTAAACTTCGGATCGAACCAGATGCCCACAATCCTGGCTGAAAGGCCAGCGATTGCATTGTTCTTCACCTTGAATTTGCCGTGAAATTCAAGATTGCCCTGAAACGGCGGTAGCGGCGGATTGAACTCCGGATCCTCGCTAATCGTTCCCAAAGTAGTTTCAAACTTCGTCACCGCCGAAGCCCACCTTCTACTGTTGGCGATAAAACGA
>Ga0335081_10001250_pt1 | contig 40564 bp, 37 predicted proteins | sample Lox_Sample_35_FD_206713 | JGI IMG/M metagenome (GOLD analysis project Ga0335081, IMG submission 206713) | Soil microbial communities from Loxahatchee National Wildlife Refuge, Florida, United States - Lox_Sample_3.5 | ecosystem: Environmental > Terrestrial > Soil > Wetlands | place: USA... | reverse complement strand
CAGGTATCCGCGCCGCGTAAAGGTAGAGCGGAGGCCGATCTCGGTTCCCAGATCGACCCCCTTGAGCGGGTAGGAGGGCGCCGGAGCCTCAATGCGGTGGGCGGGCAGCGGGCGTCCTTCCGGGCCCGTCAAGATGCGCCGGACCCATGCGAGCCGGGCGGCCGCCACCCGCTGTCGTTCTCCCGCGGGGGCGGGAATCCCGGTGGAGATGATCCAGGCCCGGCGCTCCGCGTGATCCCACGCGATGACCCAGTCGTAGAGGCCGAGCAGAACGTCCGGAAGCTGCAGGTCGTCGTACCGCGGGGCCGGAAGTCGCTCCAGCACGGCACCGAAGTCGTAGGAGAGGAACCCCGCCAGTCCTCCCTGAAATGGCGGAAGGGCGGGCAGCGCTTCGGCGCGAAAGGGTGAGAGCAGGGTCCGAGCCTGACTGAGCGCGTCCGGCGTTGTCCGCCCTTTTGACCGCACCACCGCGACGGGCGACGCGCTGACGAACGAGTAGCGGGAGAGGCGGCCGAAGTCTCCCGCGCTATCGAGGAACAGCAGCTGAGGGTAGCCGCGAAACCGACCGGCGACGTCCACGGGATCCGGGACCGGGGTCAGCTCCTCGACCAGGGGCAGGTCAGCCATGGCGACGCTTCCGTGCCGTGAGCTTCACGTGCTCGCGCCGAGCGTCATCGGGCGGAGTCAGATAGCCCCACGCGAGCTGGCCCTCCTGCCGATACGTCTTGCCGAGCGTGATGGCGAGCTTGGCCTTGGCGAGCTCCTTGCCGAGGTAGAACGCGTGCGACGCCTCCTCGACGCCGAGCTGATCGAAAATCTCCTGGATCTCGGTGCCCCGGACGAAGCGCTCATGGTTGAAGACGGTGATCGTCTCTCGATCCGTGAAGATCCGGAAGTTCGGGTCCTTGACCTGGGCCTGGAGTTCCCGGAGCTCGGCCTCGCTGTAGCTCAGAATGGCCGGGTCCTTGACGGTGAGCAGGCGGTCGTCGAGATGCTTGGGTGGGGTGCGGTGAGTGACGGCGTAGTGCATGAGTCGGCGGGCGATGTCGATCTCGCGCACCGCCCCGCGGGCCCAGGGGATGACTTCCGTCGTAAGGACGGCCGCGACGCCGAGCTCCTGACATATGGCGATCAGCAGCGCGTTGATGCCGGTTGAGTCTGCGCTGGTCAGCTCGGTGATATTGCCGATTCCCATCAACTGCCGCGCCTCCGGATAGCGCCGACGGACCTCGGCATAGCGCTGAAGCGAGGCCATGAACCCGAATCCCACCGGCTCCACGACGGGGTCAATGAGGGATTCGAGACCGGCCCGGGCCACCGCCGCCAGGGTGGGCTCGAGAGTCTCCAGACCCCCTCCCAGATCCGGGATGACCACCACCTGGGCGCCGGTTCCCCGGAGGTCATCGAGGACGCCGACGTTGGAGCCATTCACGCTGAGCACCAGCTCCGCTCCGGCCTCGACCGCCGTCCGGATCTCCTTCCGCTCGAAGGAATCCACACTGACCCGCATCCCGGCCTCGCGCAGCTCGCGGACTACCTCGCTGAGCGCCGGGAAGGCGAGCCCCGGGGTGCAGCCGATGTCGATGATATCAGCCCCGGCCGACCGGTAATAGTCGGCCTCCGCGCGGATGGCGCTGCGGGCCAGCCGCGGCGCGTTGTTGATCTCGGCGAGAATCTCGATGTCGTACGCGCCGTAGTCGTTGGCGCGGCGGGCGTGGCCGAAGTACTCGGGAATCTCGCGCAGATCCTTCGGCCCCTTCTCGACTCTCACGCCGAAGTGCGCGGCAAGTGGCGCCGTGTCGCCCTCGACCAGACCTGGCAGCAGCACCAGGTCCGTTCCGGCAGGGACGCGGAGGAACCTCTCGATCCACCCCGTCGTCATCAGCGCCGCAACCGTGATCTTGAGGACCGCTACTTCGACCGCAAATCCCGGGTCCATCTCTTCGAGGACCCGTCGGAGCGCGGGCTCGGCCAGCTTGCCCGTGACAAACAGGACGCGGGTGGGAGGCACTACTTGGGATCGCCTCCCCGCACCCACTTGTTGGGCGTGCCCTCGAGCGCGCCGCCGGTCGGTTTCCATAGCACCGTCGTTTCGATCTGGCCTGCCAGTTCGAAATCCTTGTCGGTGATCCCCCCGGCAGAGTGGGTCTGCAGCTTGACCCAGACCTTGGCCCACGTAACGGTCAGATCGGGGTGATGATAGGCCGCCTCGGCCAGGAACCCGATGGTGTTGACCAGCGCGAGGGTGGTAAGCCAGCCGTCCGTCTTGAATTGGCGGCGGATCCACCCGTCCTCGTAATACCAGCCCGGCAGAGCGGCCAGCCGTGCTGCGATCTCGGTCTCGGAATAAGTGCGCTCTTTGGCCATGGTCATGCGCTCCTTTCTCGGCGACGCGGGCGGGACGAGACTCATCGAGCCCATGTCACATGCTGTCTCCGCCATTGATCATGATCATCTGGCCCGTGAGGTAGCTGGCGGCATCCGAGGCCAGGTACAGCGCCACCCCCGCCACTTCCTCGGGTGTTCCCCAGCGACCCAACGGGATTCGTCGAGCCACCGCCTCCCGGAAGGACTCGGGGGCCGTCGCACCGAATGAGGTTTCGATCCAGCCCGGGCCGAGCACGTTCACGCGGATGTCCGGTGCAAGGGAGCGGGCCAGCGAACGACTGAAGGCCAGAATCCCGCCCTTGGCGGCGGAGAAGAGCTCCGGGTTCTCGCCGGGCATGCCCGTGAGGACGTGATCCCAGGACATATTGATGATGACGCCGCCTTGGCCCTGGGCGCGCATGAGGTCCGCCGCGATCCATGAGGCGAGCACCGTTCCGCGGAGGTCCGCATCAAGCAGGAGATCCAGCTTTTGGCGGCGGGAAAGCGCGGCGCCAGCCCCGGTCAGGATGTCGGCGCCGGCGTTGTTGATCCAGACGTCGGCGCCGCCCAGGCTTTCGCGCACCGCCCGGGCGACACCGGCCAGATCGCGCTCCTCGACGAGGTTTGCTTGCGCCACCAGTACCTGCCGGCCGGCGGCTCGAACCTCGTCCGCCAGGGCCTGGACGCCCTCCTGATTCGCCCGATAGGTGAGGGCGACATCGGCGCCGGCCCGCGCGACGGCCGTTGCGATGGCGCGCCCGATGCCGCTGGACGCGCCCGTGACCACCACCCGCTTGCCCTTCAGGCTGAACAGTTGACCCAGCGGGAAGTTGTCCGTGGTCATGGCTCGGCGTAACATACCGGGCCAGCCACCTCGTTCAAGGGACCGAAGATCATGCGGCTGCTCGTGAGTGTGCGGGACGCGCGCGAAGCGGTGCGCGCGGTGGCGGGAGGCGCTGAAGTCGTCGACGCCAAGGAGCCCGAGCTCGGCTCCCTCGGTCCTGTAGCACCCGCAACGTTGATGGCGATTCGCGCCGCGGTGCCATCCCGCATCCGCCTTAGTGCGGCGCTGGGGGATATGACCTCCCCGGAGGAACTCGCGCGGGCCTTCGCCGCGCTCCCCGCCCGTCTTGCCTTTCTCAAGATCGGCTTCCGTGGTCTGGGTGAGGCCCGTCGCGTACTTGCCCTCCTGACTCAGGCGGTCGATTTCGCTGCGCGCCTTCCCGGACGTCCCGCAGTGATCGCCGTCGCGTATGCCGATCACGCACGCGCCCGCTCCCTCACGCCCGGTACCTTCCCGTATCTCGTCTCCGAATCGGGGGCGGACGGGTTGCTCCTCGATACCTGCTACAAGGATGCCGGCTCGCTCTTCCAGGTGATCGATGCGGCACAGCTGGCGACGATCGGCTCCGCGCTCGAGGCGGACGAACTCAGCTTTGCCGTCGGCGGGAGTCTCCTGGCCGAGCACCTGCGTCCGGCGGCGGAAGCGGGAGCCACGATCTTCGGGGTGCGCGGGGGGGTGTGCCGGGGCGGGCGCTCGGGCGAGGTCGACGAAGACCTGGTTCGCCACTTGGCCGAGGCGGTGAAACGCGAACGGGCCTCGTCGCGGCCCTAATCCGCGAGGTCGGCCCCAAGGGTGGCGCTGTCGACGCTCACAACTCGCCAGCGGATGCCCGCGGGCAGGGCGCGGTCAAAGTAGGGGTCGACGAGCTCCGCTCCGCCGGTCTTCGGCTTGATCAGCACCAGCTCCTCTGCCTGCAGAAGACCCGCGAGACAGGCGGCGAGGCTGTCGCTCGTCACCTCCCAGCTATGGGGCAACAAGTCCGCGGCCCGGAGCCAGCGCGACGGCGCGAGCACTGGGACAGCACCATCCCGCCAGGCCTGGTGGATACCAGGCTGATCCTCCACGACCCTCCCCCCGGGGATGTGGTGCGCCAGTGCGTGGGCGTACTGGTCCATGCCCAGAATCGCCATCCAGTGGGCCGCCGTCGCCGACAGCCCGTGTCGGCGCTCGAATTCACGGACCGCATCGGCGAAAGGCCCTCCGCCGGGGACTATCACCAGCTTCCGCCGTCCAGCGGCGGTCGCCAGGGTCTCCCCAAGCCGCGGCAGGCCGCCGGGCGGGGTGAGGAGCCCTCCACCCACCTTGATCACGCAAGGCGGCCCGGTACGGTGCTCTGACTTCACGGTTGTGTGTACCTTTCCCTCCGATGGAACTGATCCCCGTTCTTGACCTGCTCCGCGGCCAGGCGGTCCATGCCAGGCGCGGAGCCCGTCAGAAGTACCAGCCGGTGCAATCGGCCCTGCTCCCGGGTCGGGTCGGCGACGCCGTCGCCCTGGCGCGCGCCTATCATACGATGATGGGCTCCTGGCGGTGCTACGTCGCCGATCTCGACGCGATCGAGGGATGGGCACCCCAGACCAAGCTGATCCACGCGCTCGCCGATCCTGAGCATGGCTTCGGGGAAGGCTTGATCGTGGACGGCGGCGTCACCACGCCCCGCGGCGCGGAGTCGATGCTCGAGGCGGGTGCGAGCATGCTCGCGGTCGGACTCGAGACGCTGCGGGGGTTCGCGGAACTCCGATCCATCGTGGAGTGCGTGGGCGGCGACCGGGTGATCTTCAGCCTCGACCTCCTGGACGGGCGACCCATTCAGCGGCGGACGGGGCGGGTCGCCAGCGAGGAGGCGGTGGTCATCGAGCTTGCCGCACGGGCGGCGGACGCCGGTGTTGCGGCGGTTCTGGTGCTGGATCTTGCTCATGTCGGGGCGGAATCCGGACCGAGGAACCTCGAGCTGATCGACGGCCTCAAGCGGCTGCTGGGCGTTCCGGTGTACGCCGGCGGAGGGGTGCGCTCGATCGACGATATCGAACTGCTGGAGGAGGTGGGGTGCGACGCCGTACTGGTCGCCTCCGCCATTCACAATGGCACCATTGGGCCGCCTGGGAAGGACGCGGGACCGCCGGCCCGACGCCGATACCGCAGCTGAACCGCCTGACCTAGCGGCTCATTCCCAGCCGGTACGTCGCTGACTGCCCGAAGCTCTCTTCCACCTCGAACTCGATTGCGGTGAGGTTCTGGATGCCCACGGCCCGCAGCTCTTGCTGGGTCCGGGTAGCGAAGTACTGGGCCAGCATTTCCGCGGTCGTGTTTTCGATGGGGACCATCGCGCAATCGACGATCGGGAAGGTGTAGGTGTGCTGGCCGAAGTAATCCACCTCCCTCTGCTGCCCCCGATCCCGGAACGCCAGCTTGGGGTTCTTGAGCGGCAGGAGGACCTTGTGGTCCACCTCGTCCACCAGCTTCCGGACCAGCTTCTTGAGCACCGAGAAGTCCACGACGAACATCGTCTCGCCGTCAACCGCTCCTTCGACCATCACCCCCACGCGGTAGTTGTGCCCGTGCAGGGTCTCGCACTGGTGGCCGCGGAACGTGATGAAATGGGCCGAGCTGAAGACCAGATAGTCCTTGGAGACGGAAACCCGGAAATCACTGCGCACGTGCTGTCCTCGATCGATCGATAGTCCACCCGTCCTCCACCAGCGTCACGAGGATCGCGGCGGCGGTGAGGTCCGCGGTAGTCCCTGGGTTGCGGGTATTCTGTGCGTCGCGCAGGCCCCCGTCAAACTCGGTGAGGGCGGTCCGGCCTTTGGGCGTGCGTACGCCACCGGCCGCGACCACCTGCTCGGCCTGACGGCGGATCTGCTCCGCCATCGGCCGGCCCAGTTTGCGGGCGATGAGCGAGTCCGGCTCCTGAGCGAGAAGCCGGAGGAAGGTCTCTACCGTCACGTCGCTCCATTCGAGGCCATCAACGCGGGCGGCGCGGGCCGCGGTGGCTCCCACCTCGAAGGTAAGGGCGTAATCCGTGACGTACTCCCTGGCGATGAGATCACGATCCCGGGCGAGACCCATCGCCTCCCGTAGTGACACGGTGGGCTCCCCGGCGACGTCTTCGGCGCCAGCGTGGCCCAATCCACCGGGCCCAGCCTCCCGTATGGCCGCGTAGGTCAGTCGGGCATCCTCGCCGGTCGTTTCCCGGAGCTCCGCGGCCACCACGGACCGGAGGTCGGTGCCAGGGAAGCCCGGGCGCCGTGCCGCTCGCGCTACGGGGGCGAACAGGAGCACGATCCCTAGGTTCGTGTTCGCGGGTGTCCAGCGCCGCGTCGCCCGGATGGCGGCGAGTATCGTCGCGCCCAGGCTGCGCTCTCCCGCCATCCCCAGCTCAGGACCAATCGCCACGGCGCTTGCGAGGAAGTCTTCGTAGCCCATGTCGCGAAATGGCCGCCCGGGGGAGACGTTGCCCGGCTTGGGAGCCCCGGCCTCGATCAGGCAGGCGAGGGTGGTGAGCGTGGACAGCTCCGACGGCGTCATCGGGAGAGGAGCTGCTCGATGACCGCGCTGGCCACGTCGAGGCCGGTGGCCGCCTGCAGCCCCTCCCAGCCGGGTATGCCATTCACTTCCAGGACGAAGACCGTCCCCTCCTGCGAGGGGAGAAGGTCCACGCCGGCGTACTCCGCGCCTACAGCCTCGGCGGCGCGCACCGCCAGGGCCGCCCAGGGAGGAGGCAGCACGAACGGCTTCACCCGGCCGCCTCGGGAGAAATTGGTCCGCCAACCGGGGGCGCTCCGTTCCATGGCGCCGAGCACCCGCCCTCCCAGGACGAAGACCCGGACATCGCGACCCTCATGCGGGATGAACCGCTGTAGATAGTAGACTCCGCGGATGGTTTCGATCACGCGGAACACGCGCCATGCCATGTCTTCGTCGGTCACACGGGAGATCCCGAGGCCCATGGAGCCGAACAGCGGCTTCACCACCACATCCCGCATCGCTCGAAACGCCGCGAATGCTTCCTCCGGGGACTCGCACGCTACCGTCTCGGGCGTGGGCAGGCCGGCCCCGTCCAGGATCGCCGAGGTCCAGGCCTTGTCCACCGTGCGCTCGATGGCGCGGCCCGAGTTCATCACCCGTATTCCGTTGCTCTCCAGGCGGTGAAGCGTATCGACCCGATAGATGATCTGCTCCAGCGAGCCGCTCGGGATGATGCGCGCGAGCACGCTGCAATCACGATCGAGCGTAACGCTCCCGTTGGTTACGGCACGGCCGGGTCCCATCCGGCCCACGGTCGCTTCCCAGGGGAGCAAGAGCGGCTCGAGCCCGCGCGCGCTTGCGGCGCGCACGAGCTCGTCCGTATGCCAGCCGGTCGTCGAAGCGAGGATGACGATCCGACGCAAGGCTACTTCTTGGAGGTCAGGTGTCCCACCAGGCCGATGAACCCTCCGTCCGCGAACTGCGGCAGGTTATCGCCAACCGCCTTGAAGGCGGGGGTCGCGGTTCCCTTCTTGAGCGCCGCCATGTTCGGCCAGTAGAGCTTGGCCTGACGGTATAGCGCGGCGGGGGAGCCGTCGAGATTCGTGGTGAACTTGGTGAGCTCGGCCCGCGTAAAGCCGATCTCCTGGGCACCTTTCGCCACGATCGGAAGATGGGTGGCCGCGTAATACGTCTCGAACGCGTTCTGGTCCTTGGGCTGATTGTAGATGACGGTCACGAAGGCGGTGGTGTCGCCCTGCAGGAGCGGAGTCGAGTCGTTGGTTTGCTCGCCGATCATGCCAATGAAACCGCCAGTGGCGAAGTTCTTGAGGTCATCGCCGATTCCCTTGAAGCCCGGTGTCGCGATCCCGGCCTGGAGCGCTGCCATGTTCTTGAACCACAGCACGGCCTGCCGGTAGTAGGTCGGCTTCTTGCCATCGAGCGTGGCGTCGAACTTGGTCAGTTCCGCGGCCACGAACCCCACCTCGCTCTGCTTGGAGCTCACGAAAGGCAGGTGCTTCTCCCAGTAGTACTTCTCGAACGCTGCCGGGCTCTTCGGTTGGTTATAGATGACCGTGACGAACGCCATTGGCGCCGGCTTCGGCGCCGGCTGGGCGACCGCAGTGGTGTCGGCCGCCGGCTTTTCGGCCGGCTTGGAGCAGGCCGCCATGGCGAGCAGGCCGACCAGGGGGGAGAGGGCAAGGCGACGCATCGGCAGATCCTTGGAGAAGGGAGGGGTCATTCCGGGTACAGTGACTGACGGAGCACGTCGGCATTCACGCGTCCTGCGTGGTAGGTCTTCCCGGAGCTCGCGCTGGTCAGCCAGACCTCGGCGGGACTGAAGAGCAACGGGTCGATCTTGTAGAAATCCCGGTTGTAGCGCTCGAAGATATCGTAGAACGGCGTGCCGTAGTCCTTGGAGGCGGTGGCCGGAAGCTTCGCCGCCAGGTCGGCGAGTTCGGTGTCGCTCGCCCGGATCGTGTAACGGGCCTGTCCGCCGTAGAGAATGCAGTCGTTGGTGCGGCCAATTCCGCGGAGGTCGGACTTGGCGACGGTCGGGATGGGGGCCGTGCCGATCCCGCTCACGACCTGCCGTACGTCGAACCCCAGGGTTTCCATCTTGTGCAGGCCGGTCTCGAGAATCCGCGCGGAGATCTGCGTTCCTCCCGCCAGGCTGGCCGTGGGCGCGATCAGGAAGGTGAGCTGGCCGGGGGACAGGTTTGCCTTGCGTGCGACATAGGTGGCCACGGCGTCGGTGGGCGGCTCGCGCCCTTCGAGGACCAGGACGCCGCAGGTCGCCGTCTCCCCGTAGGCCAGCTTCTCGAATAGTTCCTTCTCCACCCGGGCATGAGCCCGGAGCGGGCCGGAGCCCATCGCGAAGTACTTGTCGACCTGGATGGCCCAGCCCGCATACTGGGAACCCATGCATGAGATGGCCGGGTGGTCGGTACGCACCAGGACCCCGGGCCAGTTCTCCCCTCCCAGCTGCAGAGAGGCGTAGTCAACGTCTCCCAGGCCGCCCATGCAGATCTCGGCCATGATGATACCCGCGTTGAGCCCGCCATCGACCGCGACGCCCGCATCGATGACCGCGGCGCCGGACTCCAGGGTCTGCACCGCGATCCGGAGCCCGGCGATGTCCTCGCTCATGACCTCCGCGAGGTCACGGGCACGCTCATTCATCATGAAGCTGGTCATGCGTCCATCTCTGGGGTGGTTTGTTCGCCCGTGCACGTGATGGGCGCGGGGCAGGGCCCCGGTCTAGGGGGCCAGAAGATAAGCGGGAGAAGGTGCGGCCGGAACGTACCCCGGGGGAAGGGACGGGAGGACTACACGGGGAGGAGAATCTCGCCCCGTCCATCGTTGGCCAGATCGCCAACCAGGCGGCGGACCCGGAGGCCGGTTTCGGGGAAGGCCCCGAACTTTCCCGGATATCCCCGCCACGAACGGGCAAGCAGTGTCAGAATCGCGAGCGGGTAGACCCCGCAGTCGTTGAAGGTGGGGAGGAGGCGATTCGGGGGGCGCCGGAGCAGCAAGGTTCCCCGCCGCATGGCGAGGCCGGCATCGCGGCCAACGCTTCCCAGGACCGCGATCGTACCGGCCACCATGCGTGAGGCACAGTAGTCGCCGGCATTGCCCTCGATCAGCAGCATGCCCCGACGCATCCGGTCTCCCGCCCGATCCGTCGCATTGCCCTGGACCAGCATCACACCACCCTGCATTCCCTGGTGATCGCCGGGCAGGGCGGCCGCGAGAAAGTCGCCGGCATTCCCCGCGATCCGGATCCGGCCACCTCGCATCCCGGTGCCAGCGTATCTGCCCGCATCACCCTCGACCTCGATCGTGCCGCCGAGCATGCCTGCCCCCAGGCGGGCACCGACCGTTCCGCGGACCGTCACCCGGCCCTCGCCCAGTCCCGCGCCGATGCCGTCGAATGTGGACAGGTCCCCCTCCAGCTCGAGGTCCGACCCCGGCGTTCCCGACACCGCAAAGAGCTCGTCGAGCCGAATCACCCGATTCCCCGAAGGCAGCGGGGTCGCGCCGATCTGGGCCAAGGAAGCCTTGAGACCCCCCGTCAGAGGAGAGAGGTCGACGCGCTGCGGCGGGCGGTCCTTGAGCGTGAGGCGCAGCGGGCTCATCGGGCCATGATCTCACGCAGGCGGAAATGGAATTTGCCGAGCTTGCCACCGTAGTTCCCCGCGGTGACCCGGTGAATGCCACCGGCCCGGCCCGCATCGACCACGGCCCGAATGCCACTCCGCATCGCCGTGGCGATATCGTCAGCGGTGAGGCCGTCGATCACGACCTCCATGACCGCCCCGATCTCCGGAGTCAATTGGGTGGCAGTGACGCCACGGATCGTCGGGCAGTAAGCGTCGTTGGTTGAAGCGCTGAGCGCCTTGTACCTTGACCCCACTTTGGAGCCGGACCGCACGATCCCCCCTGGAAACGGCATGATCACGTTGGGCACCTGGCGCATCGCGGCGATGGCGGCCTCACAGGCCGCGAGCACCTGGGGCTGCGATTCGCCCAGGACGAGGAAGTTGCCGCCGCCGACACCGGGGACGATGCCGGTCGTCTCTTCGATCAGGAACTCGCCATCCATCACCGGGATCCGCCAGAAGCGACGCCCGTCGATCAGCTTGGATGCCTGGAAGCCGTCACCGAAGAACCGGAGATTCTTCCCGAGCGCCACGGGTTCTCCGTCGCGCACGCCCGCATAGGCCGCGCTGGTGGGCGAGGTGAGCACGCACTGCCCGATCCGGCGTTCGATCTGCTTCGCCAACTCCTTCCCCGAGGTCGCGAAGAGGAGAATGGAGACTCCCGGCCGACCGTCCGGCGTCTCCGCGGGGGTGAGCTCCCGCTCCACCGCGGCTTCGCATCCACAGGCGATGACCGATGTGGCGAAGCCCGTGGCGGTGTGGGCCGCCTGGTAGGCCCACGGGAGATTGTGCGCCGTGATGAGGATCCGCGTGGCCTTCATTCCGAAGGCCTCGGCGAACTCGTCGTCGATCGTCACGCCATTGAGGATCATGCTCAGCGCCGACAGGGATGGACCAACAGGTCCGCCCCGTGTCCGAAGGCATGCATTTCCTCCGCGGAGATGCGGAGGTGATCGGCACGTATCGTCTGGAAGCGACTAAAGTGGGCCTCGAGCCGCGGCTCGATCTCCCGGTCGTACTCGGGGGCGACGGTATGGAACCGCCCCCAGGTCACCTTGATGACCTTGCCGTTCTGGACCACGACATCGCCGTCCTTGAAGACGTACTCGGGTGAGGAAAACATCCGCTCCCGGTCCGGGTCGTCCCGGTACACAGTGACATCGGCAACGGCGCCCGGCCCAAGGTGACCGATGTCCGGAATGCCAAGGAGCTTGGCCGGCGCTGCCCGCGTGAGAATCGCGATCTCGTACAGGGTGTATTCGCGCTGGATGCTGGCCACGGTGCTCATGGCCTGGGCGTCCGCGTTGATTGTGCTCAGCCGTTCGTTCCGAAACGTCCGGTCCATCAGGAGCCGGATCAGGTGCGGATACATGGTGAACGGCGCGCCGTTGGGGTGATCGGTCGTGAGGAACACCCGCCACGGGTCGTGGACCAGGAGGAAGATCTCCAGACCGATGGCCCACTGCAGCGCGTTCACGAAGCTCTTGTCACGGTACTTGAACGGGAGCACCCCGCATCCGGCGTCGCATTCGATATCCATGACGACGTATTTCTTGGGACTCGCGAGCCCGGAGTTACGGTGCTGCGCCATGTTGTCCCCTGAGGCTGTGACCGTCTGGCCGAAGAGGATCTGGCCCACGTCGCATGTGGCGTTGGGCGTCGTGTTGACCGCCTCGGCAATTCGCGCGGCGGCGGAAGAGAACTTGCGGTCTCCTTCGGTGCCGTAGCTGTGGAACTGGATGTGGGTGATGTGAATCGGCAGGCCTTCGGACGCCCGGATGGTGTCCAGCGTCGAGTCCACGTTGCCCGGAAGCCCCAGGTTGCTGCTGTGCACGTGGAGTGGAAAAGGGACCCCCAGCTCGTACACGGCGCGACTCAACACTCGAAGGATGTCTCGCGGCGTCACGCCATAGAAAGAGTGTCGCTCGTCGACATCGAGCTTCCGCTGATTGAACTTGAAGGCGGAAATGCCTCCAGGGTTCACGACCTTGATGCCGATGCAGCGCGTGGCATTGAGGGTCCACGCGACGTAATCGTTGATCCGCTTCTGGTCCTCACCCGCGGCCATCATCCGCAGCAGGAAATCATCGCTCCCAAGCATGGCGTAGCCGCCCTTGTCCACGATCGGGGTATCGCCCATCTCGAGGTGCGCCTGGCGGGCATTGACGGGCAGGACGGCGGGTTCGAAGCACGCGGTATACCCCATTTCCGCGTAGCGATAGCCGGTCGCGAGGGTGCCGGGCGCCGCGTGGCCCGCCGACGCCCGCGTAATTGACCCTCGATCGACCGGGTCTGCCCGGTGATCCTCGGGCAGCATCGCGCGGGCAATGTTGAGCTTGCCGCCGCCGATGTGGGTGTGCATGTCGATCGCGCCCGCCATGACGACCCGCCCCGTCAGATCGTACTCCCGGTCGATGCGCTCGTTCGGATTCGGCGGCGCGACCATCCGCCCATTCTGGATGTACAGGTCGCGGACTACCCCGTCCACACCGTTGGCAGGATCGTAGATGCGGGCGCCGCGCAGCTTGATCAGCATCGATCAACCCCCCGGCAGCGCGGCATGGATCGCCGCGAGCGTGTCGGCCACACTGGGGAGCGTGGAATCGCGGAGCTGTGCCACAGGCAGGGTGACGACTCGGTCGACACGGAAGAGGTGACCGGCGTGGTCCACCCCGGGAGTGCCAACGGGAATGAACACCGCGGGGTCCCGGTCCAGCCGCATGGCAGGATGCCCCAGGACGATGGTCGGGACCGCGGTTGCGGGCGGGGTTCGCGTCCCGGAGAAACTCGAAATCCAGAGCAGGACATCGGCTCCACTCTGCAAGAGCGCGGCGGCCGAATACTGCCAGGGGTCGTGCTGAGGGATCCCCTGGCCGAACGAGGTGCGGCTTCCGAAGCCCGTCTGCCACAATTGAACGCTGTCCGCCGTGACGTCTCCGTCGCTCCCCCCCAGAGGCAGCCCGCTGAAGCGGGTCGTCCGATTGAGATCCTTCACCAGTTCGGCGAGCACCTGGATGGTGAGCTCGGCGTGCGGGAAGTCGAGATCGGCCGCCGCCCATGCGACGACCCCGTAGTGGGCGCGCTTCATCCGGTCGGCAAGGGCCTGCCAGTCTCCGATGGGCCGGCCCGCCGCCTCAGCGGCATCCAGTCGCCGCCCCGCCAGAAGGGCGCGCATGGCGCCGAACCCCTCATGCAGGCGCGCCACGTCGCAGGGAATGACGGATGCCTTGCGCTCAGGAACGCTGGGCCCCGGCGTGCCGGCCCGCCCAAGATAGATGACCTCACATTCGCGGTCGGCTCCGAAGAGCGTTTCCCGGTTGGCGATGCACCGTTCGAAGAACCTCGGGAACCGGCTGACGACATCGGTCCCCACCACGAGGAGCAGGTCCGCGCGATTGCGGATTTCCGACAAGGTCGTGATGATCCACCCGCCGTCCTGCAGCACCATCGTGTTCCGGATGGCGGCGGGAGAATTCATGTGGTCGAGAACCCCGCCCAGGCGGTCCGCGAGCCGTGCCGCCTCCCGTGCGCCCTGTACGTCGGTTCCGAGGCCCGCGAGAAGCGGCTGACGGGCTCCCGCCAAGAGGCGGGCGGCCTCGGCAATGGCGTCGGTGAGAGAAGCGTTCCGGCCGCTGATCCGGGGCTGACCGGCGGGACCCGCCGCGGCATAGCTGGCGCTGGCGAGGCCGCACCCGTTGGCTCGAACGGAGATTCGATCCCCGGCCACGGACACGACGAGGTCGTCGCACAGAAGCCCGCAGAACGGGCAGGTCACATCGGTAACTTCGCCGGTGTGCATCGCGGGCGGTGACATGGTCGGTGGAACATAATACGTGGTATGGTGACTGAATGAAGCGCTTCGGGCATGCTGTCGCGGCCGCTGATCCGCGTCCGCTGCTGATCGCCGCCGTGTCGGGCCGCGCGCTGGCTGCCTCCGCCGCGCGGGCTGGCCGGGCAGCGCTGGTGCTCGATCTGTTCGGCGACCGGGATACTCGGAGCGTGGCGTTGGAGAGTCGCGTCGTGAGCGTCCCCGGTGCTCCCCGGCTCGATCCTGCCCGCCTCCTCGCTGCCGCGGAGGAACTCGCCCCCGCGGGTCGGATCTCGGGTCTGGTCTATGGGTCCGGGTTCGAGGGGCAGCCCGATCTCCTCGAACAGCTCGCCCGGAATCGCCCCCTCTTCGGAAACTCACCAGAAGCGGTGCGGCTGGTCCGCGATCCGAAACGCCTCTTCCCCCTCCTTGATGGCTTGGGCATCGCCTATCCGGCCATCAGCCACCGGCCGCCGACCGACCCACGCGGATGGCTCATGAAGGATCCGGGTGGGGCTGGTGGCGCTCATATCCGCGTTGCTGGAGATCCCGCGCCGGGGGGAGCCCACTACTATCAGCGCCTTGAGATCGGCCGGAATCTATCGGCCCTGTTCCTGGCCGATGGTCGCCGAGCGCAAGTGATCGGACTCAACGAGCAATGGACCAGCCCTGCTCGGGCAAACGCCCCCTTCCTTTTTGGTGGAGTGGTTGGAAGAGTACGAATCGCGAGCGGGGTTTTCGAAGGCCTCTCAGCCCAACTCGATCGCCTCGTGGCGGAGGCCGGTCTGGTCGGCCTGAACGGCGTTGACCTGCTTCTCGGGGACAGAGGTTGGCTGCTCCTGGAGGTAAACCCGCGGCCGACTGCTTCGATGGAATTGTACGACGCGGACCTGCCCAAGGGGCTCCTCGAAGCGCACCTCGAAGCCTGTCGAGGCATGCTCCCGGAGCGCCCGCCGGCGGGCGGGCCCTCCAGGGCGCTTGCGGTGGTGTATGCGCCCAAACGGTGGGAGGTGCCCGAGGAATGTGTGTTCCCCGAGTGGTGCCGTGATCTTCCAGTTGGTGGAACACGGTGCGCTCCCGGCGATCCCGTGTGCACGGTACACGCGGAAGACGCCACCCCAGCTGTAGCCATGCGCGTGGCCCAGGAGCGAGCCGAGCGCGTGCGGTCCCTGATCCGGTCCGCGGGTGCAGCCGTCGTATGAGAGTCTTCGTCTACGAATTCGTTACCGGCGGTGGGATGCACTCGCTGCCCCTGCCTGCCGGACTGGTTCGGGAGGCCGACCTGATGGTTCGCGCGCTCATCAGTGACCTCCTGCTCCTTCCCGATATTCAGGTGGTGACGTGTCGCGACACGCGCCTGCCTCCGATAGCCGGGTGCGAGCCGGCTCCCTCCAACTCCTTCGCCGGCGGCGTCGAGGTCGCTGAGGCCGTGTGGCCCATCGCGCCCGAATCCGGCGGAACCCTGGAATCGCTGGTTCGCCATACCCTGGCCGCGGGCCGGATTCTCCTGGGCTGTCGTCCGGACGCGGTTCGATTGACGTCAAGCAAGAGTGCCACCGCCGCCCTGCTTCGGGGGGCGGGGATTCCCGTGGTCCCCACATGGCGGAGCGTGCCTGAGTCTCCTCCCGCCTCCGGCCCCTGGGTAGTGAAGCCGGATGATGGAGCCGGGTGTGAGGATACCTGGCTGGAGACCGACTGGTCCGCCGTGCGGCTGCGGCTTGGAAGCGATCCGTCGCGTCTCGTGGCACAGCCATGGATCGAGGGAACGGCGTTGAGCCTTTCGCTCCTCTGTGGAGAGGGGCGCGCCGCCACTCTGGCCATCAACCGGCAGCAGATCGAAGTCCGGGAGCGGCGCCTGGAGCTGGCCGGCCTCGAGGTGAATGCGGTGGCGGATGCGACAGGCCGCTTTGCAGCGCTGGGGCGAGCTCTCGCGCGGGCCCTGCCCTCGCTCTGGGGCTACGTCGGAGTTGATCTGGTGGAGACGTCGGATGGACTGGTGGTGATGGAGATCAACCCGCGGCTCACAACCGCCTACTGCGGGCTCAGGCGAGCGCTTGGGGTCAACGTCGCCGCCATGGTGCTGTCCCTCCTCACCAGCATGCCTGTTCCCAGCCTTCCGGTCGCCGGATCGGGCCACGCTGTGCCGATTGGTCTCGGCGCGCCATGAAAGAGCAGGCCGTCATTGGATGGGACGTTGGAGGCGCTCACCTCAAGGGTGCGCGGCTCAGCCGAGAGGGGGTTGTCACGAGAGTGGTGCAGGTACCCTGCCCCCTCTGGAAGGGAATGCCACACCTGGCACAGGCGATAACCGAAGTGCTGGCCGCGATCGGCGATGGATCGGTCCACGCGGTGACGATGACCGGCGAGATGGCCGACCTCTTTCCAAGCCGTTCCACCGGCGTTCGCCAACTTGTCTCTGCTCTGCAGGAGCGGTTGGCACACTCCGGGGCTGAGGTCCGGTTCTACGCCGGGCGCTCTGGATTCGTCAATTGCGAGGAAGCCGCACGAGTTCCAATGGCGCTCGCCTCAGCTAACTGGCTCGCCGCCGGCGCCTTCGTGGCCGAGCGCCTCTCATCCGCACTGCTGGTCGACATCGGGAGCACCACGACCGACCTCATTCCGATCGTCGAGGGCCAGGTTCGGGCTCGAGGTTGCGATGATGCCGGGCGACTGGCCGCCGGCGAGCTGGTGTACACGGGTGTCGTGCGCACACCGGTGATGGCGATGGCGGAGCGTGTGCCTTTCGCGGGTGACTGGGTGCCGGTCGTGGCCGAGTACTTCGCAACGGCGGCTGATGTGCACCGCCTGACAGGCGTGTTGCCCGAAGGCGCCGACCAGCATGCCGCGGCGGATGCTGGCCCCAAGGATCTGGTCGGGAGCGCTCGGCGGCTGGCCCGGATGACCGGGCGGGACGTGGAGTCGGCTCCGGCTGAGGTCTGGCGCTCGCTCGCGGAATGGCTCAGCGGGACTCAGCTCCAGCGCATCCAGTCCGCGGCAGAGGACCTGCTGGCGAAGGTGGGCATGCCGGCGGACGCGCCCGTCGTGGGCGCGGGTGTGGGCCGCTTCCTGGCGATGCAACTCGCCGCCCGAATCCGCCGGCGCGAGATCGAGTTCGGGAGTCTTGTCGACGTAGCGGGTGAGGATCCCGCACGCGTCACCGACCTCGCTCCCGCCGTCGCGGTGGCCTGGCTCGCCGCCCGCGGAGGCTGATAGCCTCAGGCCAGCCCGAGGCGCCGACGAGCGTCGTCCGGAGTGATGACGCGCAGATGGTCCAACACCGTGCCGCTCGCCTCACGGATTCGGAGAGCGTCGCAGATTGCCCGACACTCGCCGCCTACGAGACCATCCGCAAGCAGGGCCGCGCCTTGGGCGCCCTGCTTGGCCACCTTGGCGAATCCCTGCAGGTCCACGACAGGCGCGATCCGGGCGAGACGCGGGTACAGTTCGGCGCGAACCTCCGGATTCTGCGCCATGCGTCCGGAAAGCACGATCTCATCGGGTCGTGGCACGGCGGCGGTCAGTGAGAGCACCGCCTTCTCGGCCCCTTCGACGTACGCCTCGAGCCCTGATTCGCCATTGCCTTCGCGCCCACCGGCGAACAGCATGTCTTTCGAGATTCGTCCTGCGAGGAAGGCCACCTCCCCGTCCCAGGCTCCAGCGGAGCGCCAGCCCGGAGGTCCCCCTGTGCCGCCTATTCCATCCACGATGGCGCCGCTCTCGATGGCAAGTGCCGCGGTAAAGGCTCCGCCCAGCTCGAGGAGCATCATTCGACTTTGGGCAGGCTCGGTCCCGCGTATGCGGCTCCGTTCCCACACGGCGAGTGCCGCCACCGCGACCTTGTCCGCGGTTCCCAGATCGACACGGTTGAGTTTGCGGTGATTGGGCACGCTCGGCAGAAGAATCACGCCGGGGGTGAAGACCACGGGCAAACCGGACTCTGCGAGGAGCCGCATCAGCCGGCCGAGTCCACCCAGACCACCCGATTCTCCCGGGCTGCTGAGCAGCGCCAGGCGAAGGTCTTCATCAGTGAGGGCCGTGGCCGCAACCAGCGGCAGGCCATACCCCGAGGGGCCGGCGATCAGGTCGGGGGTGCCGCCCTGGACCAGGAGCGAGACGAAGGCGGCTGGATCACCGAGCGCCTGGGAGGTTGGCACCGACCGGTCGAGCCAGAGCTGGTCTCCGGCGATGCCGCAGATATCGATCGACACCGTCCCGGGATCGATCCCGACGACGCGTGCCACGACTGGGAACCTCCCCCCGCTCCCGCCCCCGTGCTCCGGCTCAGGCCGGAAGGGTTCGGGCGATGTCGGCGATGACCTCCGCATCGAGCACCAGATCGTTGCTCTCGAAGAGGCGGGCAATGCAGCGTTTGTGGAGTCGGGTCTTGAAATTACCGACACCGAAGGCGCCAAACACGGTCGCGCCATCTCGCACCTGGCCGGCGTCGTTGACTTCGATACCCTCAATGCCGAGGGGGGAGACCGCGTTCAGGTCCACGGCCACCTTGATCTTCCGCCCCGTCCAGGCGGCGCGGGGCACCATCATGACGCCGGCTGGTCCCGAGTTGAGCAGAATGTCCACGCCCTCGAGCAGGCCCGCCGCCTGTCCCGGATCGGACATGGTCTCGCTTTTCACCTGGACCTTGAAGCGCTCGCTGATGCTGCGGCGCGCCTTCTCTCCCTGCTCCGGCTTCCGTGAGGTGATCGTCACCTCGGCGCCACCGTTGGCCAGCAAGCCGGCCGCCCGTTGACCCACCGGACCGGTGCCGGCCACGACCAGGACCTGCTTTCCCTTCACGCTCCCGAGCGCCTGCTCGATTTTCACCACGGCCGCGACGGCAGTGGTATTCGAACCATTCGAGTCGAGCATCACGGAAACAGTGAGGGGCTTGAACATGGCGTCCTGCGCCATCGCGAGCAGCTGTTCGCCCTGTGACATGTTGTTGCCGCCGATCCAGACCGCCGTCCGATGCAGGTCCTTGACGCCTCGGGTAAAGATGCAGCCGTGGATGAGGTCGCGGACATCCTCCGGCGTCACCCCGCCGTAACTCATGATCTCGTCGGCGCCGCCGTCGAAGGCGACCACCTGGTCGAAGACACTGGGGAGCCTGGAGGAGTCAAGCTGGAGCAGAAGGTTGCGCATCGTTTTCGCAGTCTGGGCTCTGGATCGGGTTCAGAAATGAGAAGGGGCGGGGGGTCACCCCGCCCCTCCGGATGCCACGGTGCGGGGCCGTTCAGGCGTTGTCGATGCCCGAGAAGGGATGCCGAGCCGTCTTGGCGCCGCTGATGACCGAATCGACCGTCGGCAGACCCTTGAGGGCCCGCTCGATCGATTCCTTGGTCGCCTGATAGTTGAACTGGAAGATCTTCTTGTCGTCGGCGGCCTGCCAGTGAATGAACACGCCCACCAGGACGCACCAGTCGTTCGCCTTGTCCTTCGGGATCACGCCCGAGGAAACACTGTCCACCACTGCCCGGGCGACCGCGGCCTGCGCCGGCCCGAACATCTGGACGGCCTGCTTGGCGCCCTTGATGGTGACCTTGTTGAAGAGGATCGTGTCGGGCTTGGCGGGGAGGTTCGGGGTCACGACTGCGAGCAGCGTGGTGAAGCCATCCTTGTTGTTCGAGAGCGCGTTCAGGAAGGCTGCACCGGCATGGCCGCTCTTGCTGCCGATGATCAGATCGATGTGGGCGATTTCGTTGCCCTCGCCGACCAGCGACTCGCCAATGAAGAAGTCCGCTGCCATGCTAGCCTCCTGGGAAGTGAAAAAAGACAGGATCTGTCGCCACATAGACATATGGGATCCACGGGCGTGGGGGGAATCCCGCGATTTGGCGCGAACCGTCCGGCGTGCTTCGGGCGGCCGCGACCGACCGCGCGGCCAGAACCCGAGCTCGCCTGCCCGGGCGCGTCGGGAGGCCACAAAATGTCGGCGGGCTCAGGGGCTGTCAAGGTGGCGGTGTCCCTTGTCACCGTATCTTTATTCGCCGGCGCCGCCTCGCCGCTCTGCTCTTCGCGCAAAGGGACATCCGCACTCAATCTCGTCCCCCCGGAAGGACACCATCCGACCAGGTCGTCATCCGTAAGCCATTGTGGGGTTGTCGCTTCAGCAGTGGCATACGACTGGCTTCGGGTACCTCCGCACTCGAACACGGAGGATCCGATGACTCGCGCCACGCTGGTGCTCGCCGCCGCCCTGACCACGCTTCTCATTCCCAGCGCTGCTCGCGCGCAGACCGTGGCCGCCAGCATCGCCCTCAATGAACGCTCCGTTGCCGGTCGCTTCGTGATCGGCCACCCGCTCCCCCCACCCGCTCCCATCCTGGTGTATCGCCATCCTGCGTATCGCCCTGCCGGCTGGTACGCGCGTCACGGCTATCGGACGGTCCGGGTCTGGTACGATCGAGAGCACGACTGCTACTACGACCGGTTCGATCGTGGTCGGCCCGGATTGCGGCAGATGATGGTTTATGAACGAGGAGGGCGGTACTACCGCTGAACGTCGCCGGAGACCGGCGACCCGAGATGGGGTGAACCGACCCTTCCTACGGCCTCTTTCGCTGTGCCCGGTTCACCCAGCAGGTCGGAGCTCCCCGCTCCGGCCGACACCCCCGCGGTCTCCGCGGGGGTGTTCTTGTCTAGTGGAGCGTCACTTCCAACCCGCTTACCGTCGCGCCCTGCGGGCTGGCGGCCATGGTGAAGTGAAGGGGGGCCGCGGTCGCCTTGAGCAGTTGGAGGCACTTGGGGTCGACGGTGAGGTCCCACTCGCCAGGACGCACCCCAATCGCGTAGAAGGTGCCATCGCTGAAGGTGGTCAGGACCCGTTGCTCGCCGCTCGCCGGGTGCCGCAACACGATGGCCACTCCCGCGGTCGGCTGGCCCGCCGGAGCACTGACCTTGCCCTCGATCACCCCGCCCGGAAGGATGGGGATATCGAGCGTGCGGTAGCGGTTCGGCGACGGCTCGAGGCGGGCCACCGCGAAAGCCGGTACCCAGAGGGGCGAGGTCAGGCTGGCCGAGTCCACCGTCACCGAGGTCGGCTCGTACGGCAGGATATCCCAGACCCGGTAGACCCCGTTGGAGTCGCTGAAGCTGAACACGGGGCCCACGACAATCCGGACATTCGGCAGAAGCTCCTCTCCCGGATCGAAGCGTCCATTCCCGTTCGCGTCGAGGAAGACCCGCCCCGTCACCCCGCCACGGGAGAGAGCCGTATTGGCCGAGAAGTCCACGCTGTTGCGCTCGGGATTGTAGATCGCCGATCCGGAGACGTACTGGGTCCCGGTGGTCTGGTTAAGCCCTCCGCCAGTCACGGTGGTGTACGACCGGACGGTCGGGAGTTCCGCGGCGATCATCAACGAGGCAGAGGCTCCGGGGAGGCCGCGGGTCCAACTCACACCCGCCTCACTCCGCAGGCCCCGCAGGAGCGGGATACCCAGGTATGCGGAGGCGCTGGATGGCCCGACCCCCTGCTGTATCTCAAAGGTGGTTCGTGCCGTGATCTGGCCGAAGAACTTTCCGAGGCTCGTCCACGGAAGCAGGAAGGTGTTCAGGTCGTAGAAGGTCTGGCTCTGCTGGGGGATGGCGCCGGTCTCGCGCTGAAAGCGGATAGCGGGGAGAATGCGCAGGTCAGCGAACTGGAGCGAGCCGCCCAGGCGGCCGCTCGTGATGTCCGAGCCAGCGGTCGAGGCGCGATCGAGACTCGCCTCGAGGTAGTTGGCGCCCAGTTGGCTCGAGGGACGGAAAAACGCGCTCAAGGTCCACTGATTCTGGCGCCCTTCCGGGGTCAGAATGGGGGCCTGGACGCCGCTGGCGAAGTGATCTCCTTCGGCGGTGAACTGCAGGTTCACCGAAGGTTCGTACTGCACCACGCCGCGCAGCACCGCGTTGCCGACGGCCTCGGCCTCGACCATGAAGGAGTTGCTGAGGGTCCCGGTCGCGCCAACATAGGGATGGGTGAGATTCCCCAGGCTGTCCCGCCAAAACTGGTCGACGCCGGCCCGAAGCGTCCAGCGGGTCGAGAGGCCGTAGCGCAGGTCGAGGTTGCCCGTCGCGCTGCACAACACGGTGCGGCATTGACCAGCGGAGACGCCGTATTCGAATCTGCCAGCGGGCAGCCCGTCGGTGTTGGCACGGTAGGTCTGATTGAACTCACGGACCTCCCCGAACGGCCCGTACGCGACGAAATCCACCGGGTTCTCTCCGTACTGGATCGGAACATCAAAGGAGAACTGTCCGAGGGCGTTGACCGAGTCGAAGCCCATCAGCCGGCCACCGCGGTAGGCCTCGACCGTCCAGCCCGCACCGAGCTGCCCGTTGAACGGCACGTCCCCCAGGGTGGTGGGGCGCGCATAGGGACTGTTACTCAGGGCAAGGCCGCGCAGGTTGCGACCGTTCGGTCCGGTGGCAAAGCCGTCACCGATGGTCAGCTCCGACAACCAGCGGTTCTCCCGCCACACGCCGGTCCAGGACGTCTCCGAACGAGGGGCAGTGGCCGATCCACCCTGGCTCTGGAGACCCAATGCGAGTGAACCACCCAGGACGTCGAGCCCCAGCATGGATGAGTAGACGGTACCTGCCAGCCCCGTCGACGGGGCGAGGACGCTGTAGTCGAAGACCACGCCGTCGACCTTGGGGCGTTCCAGGGCGAGATCGAGGCCAGTGTACTCGCTCTCGTTGGTCCGGGAGGCACGGGCCTGGAGCATCGCCTCCCGGCGGAGCCGGCGGGCCAGAGGGAGGTTGCTGGGGTCCACCACTACCACCTGCAGATCGGGCCAACTCACGTCCCACTCGATCCCGAGCACGCGCGCCAGAACCGCGGTGCTCAAGTAGACCTCGGTTGGCGTCGTAAGGAGCTGCTGGTCCTGGATCGACAGCTTTTCCTTGCCGAGCTGCACAGCGTGCGTCACCGGGTTGACGATCAGGGGCTGGTTGCCCGGCTGCACTATGGCTTCGAAGCTGCTGTCGGCCCGCCGGGTGGTGCGGAGTTCGGCCAGATCGAAGAAGGCGCCGAGCGGTACCAGCGCGTCGTCACCGACGCGGTAGGCTTCGACCGTCCGGGTGGCAATGCGGCCCAGGGACAGCTCGATCAGGACCTTCTCGGGTGCGGCGCCCTGCGCCGAAAGCTCACGGGTTGCCGGCCCGGTAGTTGCGATAGCCAGGAGGAGGAACGGCACCAGGGCCGGCCTGCCCATCATGGCCACGCCACTTCGGTCGAGTCCGCCACAGGCGCGGCTCTGAGCACAAGTTCAGGCGCGATATCAGTTCGCTCCGTCGTGAGCGTCATGCGCACGTGATAGCGTCCCGGGGGTAGCGCCGGAGGCAGTCCGAGCTTGAAGACGGGGTCGGCGTCGTAGTAGATGGCCACGGGCTGTTGAAGGCTCGCGACAGTGGTTCCGCGCTCCGAGACCAGCGACGCCTGGGCGGTCCCGATGTAAGCCGCGGTTCCCAGGCGCTGCAGATGCGCGCGGACATCCAGGGAATCGCCGTCTCGCACCGCGGCGAGCTTAGTCAGGCTGATCCCAGTCTGGAGCGGGCCCTTGCGGTAGAGCAGGGGGATGATGGTGCGCACCTCAAGGGTGAGCCCTACCTGGATTCCGGCGGAATCCGCGCCCTTGACCTGCACCGTTCCGGCTTTTGCGGCGATCGCGATGCGAGACCAGTACTCGCCGTCGGCCAGGTTCTCTGGCGGGCGGGCCAGCAGCCGTACCGTCTGTCGCTGGAGGGGACCCAGAATCATCCGGCGGGGAAAGGCCTCGATCCACGCGGTGGCCGATGGCATGTTGGTGCCGGCGGAATCGGGTACCCGCAGAGTGAAGTGGCCGAGCGAGTCGGTGACCGGATAGCCGAAGAACAAGGAGATCGTGACTTCGGTCGGTTCGGCCCCCGGATTGTAGAGGATGATCGAGGCGCTGCGGGTGAGATGATTGAGATAGACCGCATGCGGCGCGACGATGACCCCTTGGGCGGCTGCACTCCGGCGGATGCCAAGGAGCAGCAGTCCCGCGGTGGCAAATCGGCGGAGCATCAGAGGAAGTTGACGTTGAGAACGACGGTGCCGCTGTAATTCCCGGTGGCCTGATTTGCCGCCGGCGAGACGGTTCCACCCAGATTGAGGTAGAAGTCCGCGCTGGTCACCAGCGTGAACGTGATGGAGTTGTTTGGATTGAAGGTGACTGGCTGGCTGGTGGGTGCCGTGCCCTGCGCGATGCCGTCGGTCGAGGCAAAGCTGATCGTCAGGTTTCCGCCTCCCCCGACCCTTGCGAGGCGGGTGGGCAGCGTGAAACTGACCTGCACCTGTCGGTTGAGCTGGTAGCGCACGTAGAAGCGTCCGCTCCGGATCGGGTCGCTGGGCGGGACCGAGGAGGGGACCCCTCGGACTACCGCGCCGAAGGCCAGGCTCCGGATCCCGGTGACCTGGTTCTGACCCACCACCGGTCGGGCCAACGCGGCAAGCGCGAGGGCGGAAAGTACGAAGCATCGTCGCATGAATGGGATCCCCGGGACGGCCTCACGGGTGACGGAATCTCCGGCAAGATAGCCGCGTTCCTTCGCCCGTGAGCCACCTGGAGGCCCCGTTCGGGGTCTTAGAAGTAGGCTGCCGTCAGCTGCACCGTCCCGGTATACGTGCCGGCGGCCTGATTGGCGGCCGGAGTGACCGTCCCACCGACCCAGACCCAGAGGTTACCGGTGCCCGAGAAGGCGCTGGCAGTGGCCGAGGCCGACGGCGTGAACGCGGTGCACCCGGTTGTCGAGTTGGACGTGTTGGTGCAGCCCGTCCAGGTGCCAATGGGCAGGTTGTTCGCGCCGTTCACCAGGTTGGTCGGGAGGGTGAACGAGAGGTTGACGTTGGCGCTGGACTGACCGGTCAGGGTGAATTCACCGCTGGTGGCGGCGGTCACGGCCACGGTCTTGGCCACGCCGGGGAAGACGGTCTGGAAGTCCAGCGTTCTGGCGCCGGTCACGGTCATGGCCTGATACACCGTGGCAGTGGCCGTGATGCTGGCACTCTGCGCCCGGGCCGTCGCAGCGGTCAGACTCAAGATTGTGGCCAACGCGGCCGATACTCGAATGGTGGTGCGCATTTGCCTTCCCTCGTGGTGGTGGTTTCGTCCGGTCTGGTTCGTTATCCCAACGGGAATGCCAGTTCCCTTGGGCCCGGGGGAAGGCAACCTACGTGCCGCGTGTTTAAACAGGCATGTTTTCACGCGGTAAGTTGTTCTCTGAACGTGACTTCTGTATGTCGTAATATTTGACATATCGAAGCCACTTCTTGGCACACGCCAGGAGCTTCCTCGGGTGATAGAAACCTTGATTCCACACGGAGTTAGGCCGCACATGCCCGCCGGGCGCGCCCCGGCAACCGGCCCTTCGCCCGAGAGCCGCTCGGCCAAGGGAGTGGTTCCGATCGGATTGGTACTGTCTGGCCTTCTTCTGTTGGTCAGGGTCGGCCCGCTCGCGGCGCAGAGTCAGGGCACCCTGCAAGTCGCGGCTGTGGTCGTTTCATCTCAGCCTAGCCGCCTGGCCTTGATCGCGGCCATGGGCCAGACGCCACAGCCAACGGCCGTGGCCGCTCCCAGGTTGGCGACGGTCCAGATCGCTCCCGCCAAGCCAGCGGGGGCGATCGGCCCGGCCATCCGGTCCCTCGTAACGATCTCCTTCGTCTACAACTGACGTTGCAAGCGGCCCTGGCCTGACCTCGTCCGGCAGCCTGGTGGTCCGGCCGCCGGCGCCGGGGAACCGCGGCGGCCAAGTAGATTTGTCGGGTGCCAACCCGAAATCACCAACTCCCTCTCGATCTCGACGCCTACCGGCGCGCCAGCCACCCCCGTGGCAGGATCATCGTCATCGCGCCGACGCGAGCGGCCTGCGAGACGATCGAGCTGGCGCTGGGTCTCAGCGGAGTTGAGACCGTCCTGGAACGGGAGCACGGCGGGGAGTTGCGCAGTATGGCGGCGTCCGGCCGCGGCTTTGGCGTCGTGGCGGGGACGGGGACCGGTAAGACCCTGGGCATCCGTCCGATTGCCGAGACGATCCTGGAGGAGCCGCTCCACGTGGGGGTGGTGAATCGGGAGCGGGAAGCGACGCCCGAGACGCCGACCTGGAACGTCGTGATCGTTACGACAGGCATTGCCCGGCGGTGGTTCGAGGACGATCTCATCACCCATCGGGACACCCTGATCGTGGATGAGATCCATCAGACCTCCGCCGAGCTCGAGCTGTGCCTGGCCCTCGGCAAGCGGGCCGGGTGTCGCTTCATCTGGTTGAGCGCGACGGTGGACCCGGCCTTCTACGCCCGCTACCTCGATTCCGCAGCCACGATCGAGAGCACCGCGTTCGACCCCCGTCTCAAGGCGCGGGTGAAGGTCCTGCCGCTTCGGGCCGAGGAGTTCCTCGACGACCGATTCATCCGGCACGTGATAAAGGACAAACGTGGCGTCGCCGTCTTTGTGCCCACGCGTGCCGAAGTGGAGCAGCTCGCCCGTGGACTCGGTGAGCGTTGGCCCCGGCTGAACGCGGCGTTCTACCACGGCGGCGAGCCGATCCGGGTGATACGCCCCTTTCTCGAAGGGGACGCGCGTCACCCCTTCCTGCTCGCGATGACCTCCGCGGGGCAGTCCGCCCTCAACATCCGGGGTCTGGACACGGTGGTGATCTACGACGCGCGCTACGCCAACGTGGTGGACCGCGGGAGGAATGTCCTCCACCGCATGTATCTGGGCGCGAACGAGATCCTGCAGATGGCGGGCCGGGTGCATGGCCGAGTAGCCGGCGGGCAGGTCTTCATTCTCTCGGACCGCGAGCTGGCTTTCGAACGACTCCGACCTACGCCGCCCGAATTCCAGCTCGCCGGGGATGCCGAACGGGTCGCCATCACCTGCGCCGCTCTCGGTGTCGATGCGTCCGAGCTGGACCTACCCGTCCCACTGGATCGGACTGCGTACCGGGCGGCGCTGACCCTCCTGACCGATCGCGGACTGGTGGAAGCGGCTCGACTGACGCCGTACGGCCGCCAGGTTGAAGCCATGCCGGTGGAGCGGTCCTGGGGCGAGTTGCTGGTCCACTCGGGCTCGGCCCTGGCTCCCATCGTGGCGGTCTGCTCGAATATCGACTCGCTTCACCGAATGACGCGAGAGGAGCGCGATCTCGAGGGCGTGCGAGTGAACGGCAGTGACCACCTGACGGCCTATAACCTCTTTGCCGAGGCGGTTAATCGTCATGGCCATCTCGGCGAGGTCTACGGGCTCCCGCGACACCTGTTCGACGAGGCTGGCCTCGACGGCTGGGCGGAGAACCGCGGTGTTCTCGTCAAGGCGATCGAGGACGTGGCGCTCGGAACCGCGTCGGTTTACCGCGCGCTTGAGATGCCGCTTCCCGAGAAGCTGCCGTATGCGGGTCGGGAGTTGCGCGAGGAGTGGGTCGACCTGGTCGCGCGGATCATGCCGTTCGACCTGGTGCTGGACGAGCACACGGCTGACGGGCAGGAGGCCCGAGTTTCCCGCAATTCAGTGGCGGGGAGCTGGGGCGCTGTGGCGGGTACACTGCGATTCTTCGCTGATCGCTTCGGCATTCCGCGCGCCGCGATCGAGGGTACCACGCTGCCCTACGATCTCATCCGCCGGTATGCGCGGCAGGGCCCAGTGGAGATTGTCCTCACCGGCGGGCGGAAACATCCAGTGCTGCTGCTCCGCCGGCGACTCACCTATTTCGGGTTCGAGCTCGACGCGCGCGAAGAGCGGCTGGGAGAGCGGGTGCCAGCAGGGCTCCTCCCTGCCATGCGGGACACGCTGGTGCAGGCGCTACTGGCCGGCGAGACGACACATCCCGATCAGGGCGGTGTCCGCCGGGCGGGCGCGGAGTTAAGCGAGCTCTGGCGCCGATCCGCCGGACGGCTGTCCAGCGCGGCGCCGGAGGAGGTGCGCAGGGGCCTCCTGGCACAGCTCGCCTCGGTGACTGGGTGGGATGACTTCATGCAGACTCGGATCCGCATCGATCCTGCCAGCATCGTCCCTCAGACCGACCGCCAGCGACTGCTCGCTCTTCCCAGCAGCGCTCGCCTTCTCGGCGACACGGTGCCGATCCGGTATGAGATCGAGGGCGATCAGGGTGTCGCGAGGCTCCACCTGCGGGAAGGGCAGGCGCGTCGGATCACCGCCGCGGACCTGCCCACGCTCGACCGACCGATCCGGTTCGCCGTGATGCGCGGCGCACATCCGGCGGTCGCGGCGGACACGCTGGAGGCGCTTGCTGCCGCTCTCCGAGGCGAGCCGGAGCTGCGACGGCACAGTCGGGTCGGGCGGACGAGGCGCCGTCATTCGTGACCCATCTGGCTCTCATCCTCGTCCAGGTTCTGTTTGCCAGCCTCGCGGTGGTTGGACGGCTGGTGCTGCCATTCGTACCGCCGGGTGTTCTGGTGGCCTGCCGTATACTTGGCGCGGCTCTGGCCCTTCTCCTGTTCAATCTGTTTCGGCGCGGGCCATGGATCTCTGATCGAGCCGTGCTGGCCAGAATCGCCGTTTGTGCCTGGCTCGGGGTGACCGCCAACCAGGCCCTCTTCCTGTTCGGGCTTCGCCAGACAACCGCGCTCAATGCCACGATTCTGGTGACCACCGTACCCGTGTTCACGGTGATGGGGTCGCTCCTCCTTCGTGTAGAAACCCCGTCACCTCTCAAACTCGCGGGGATCGCGCTCGCCGGAGCTGGGGCAACCTACCTGGTCGGGCCGGAACGGCTTTCCTTCGCTCCGGGTGTGGCTCTCGGCAACCTCTACATTCTGCTCGGCATGATGGCTTACGCCGCCTATTTTCTCCTGTCCAAGCCGATTGTGGCTGCCTACGATCCGGTCACCGTGAGTGTGTACGTCATGCTGTTCGCGGCGGCGGGCGTCCTTCCCATCGGCGTGCCGGCGCTGTTTGCCTCACATTTGGAGAGCGTGAGCCGCGCCACTTGGCTCCTGGTGGGATACCTGGTGCTGGGCCCGACGATTCTCGCCTACTTTCTCAACCTGTGGGCGCTCAGACGGGTGTCGCCGAACACGGTGGCGAGTTTCACGTATCTGCAGCCGGCGTTGGCCGCGCTCGCTACGCCGCTGGTCCTTCCCGGCGAGCACCTGAATTCCCGAACGCTCGTGTCCGGCGCGGGAATCTTTCTCGGGCTGGCCCTCGTCATCCGGGGGGAGGGGGTTCAGCGCCGCCAGGTGCAGATCGAGCCGGGTGTTGGGGAATGAGGTCCGTTGTCCATTTTTGAGTCTGCCGCTCGTCTATTGAGATGGGCGCAAGCTGAAACCCGCGCCGAACCCTAACCGTATCCGAAGATATGCCGGACCACTCGACGCTGACTCCCCCTTCCGTCTTCTCCCCGCTTGCCAAGGCCCTGCTGGACGGTTTCAGCGAGGGCGTGGTGGTGTTCGATCCGCAGGGCAAGATCCTGTACGCCAACTCGCAGGCTCGCGATGCGCTGGCGGAGCTTGCCGGGGGTCCGGACGACGCCCAACACCTGATGCCGCGCCTGGCGGCGATGGGCGGCCGGCTTCGCCCGCTTCGGGTGGGGACGCTGGAGCTGGGGGAGGCGATGTTCATCCCCGGGATCGATGGCCCGACCACGCTCGCGGACCGCGAGCGGGATGCCATCGTGCGGACGCTCGATCAGCATGGCTGGAAGCTGGCCGAGACGGCTAGGCACCTGGGAATCAGCCGGACCACGTTGTGGCGGCGTCTGAAGGCCTACGGTCTCCACCGCGACGGGCGAAGCCGCTGGGCCCGGACCGGCCCGGGCGTCGAGCACCCCGCCTAGTCGCTTGCTGCTGACGCTCGCGCTGACCCTCGCGGCTTCGCGGGCCCTCACCGATACCTTGCCGACGTTCGCCGACCGGCGAACGGAAGCCCTCATTCTCGAAGCCATCCAGCGTCACGAAGCTCAGGACGGGCGGGTTACCGACTACGCGGCCCGGTTCCGATACCGGCTCTCGTTCGGCCTTGGCCGTCGGCGCTGGTCGCGCATTCCCAACGCCGCCGTCGAGGAGCTGGAAGGGCAGGTGCAGTGGGCGACGCCCAACGACCTTCGCGTGGACATTCTGGGGCGACGCGCCGCCGCGCGCGACAGCGAGCTCAGCCTCACCAGCGGCTTCGAGCGCCCCTGGTTCGTCCCGCGCGCGCTGCCGGACTCGATCCGAGTGTTCGGCAACGATCTGCCGCCGCGTCCCGCGCTCCATCCACTCTCTCGTGATGGTCCCCTCTGGTACAGCTATCGGTTGACAGACAGCGTGCAGTTCGTGACGTCGGATGGGCACCGGGTCAGACTGCTGGCCATCGAGGTGCTTCCGCGACGGACGGGGGGGTCGCTCGTCGCGGGCCGCCTCTGGCTCGACCAGGAGAGCCTCGACGTGGTGCGCATCACCTTTCGCTTCGTGGGCGAGAAGCTGTGGCTCGATTCGAGCGACGAGGCGAGCGACGACAAAGGCGCCAGATGGGTGAACCGCGTTGCCAATCGCATCCTGACACTCAATGCCGATTTGGAATACGCGCTGCAGGACCAGCGCTACTGGATGCCTTACCGCCAGGTGGTCTCCGGTCGGGTGGAGCTGCCCTGGTTCGGGGAACTGGTCATTCCCTTCGAGGCCACCACGACTTTCGAAGACTACCAGGTCAACACGGGTCGGGCTGTGGTCTTCCAGCTCGCGTCGCCTGACAGCGTGGAAGCGGACACGGGGTCAAGCGCCGACTCCGCCCGGAGCATCGAGCGTCGGCGAAGGCGACGAGACCCCGATTCCGGGGAGCACGGCTCCGAACGCGACGTGGCGGGGCGCTGGAATCACGGGCGTTACGAGATTCATCAGGCTCCCGGCGACTCACTGGCCGCCTATCGCGACTGGGGAGACTCGCTCGTACTGGCGGACGATCCGATCGAAGCCGGGGAGACCCGCCTGGTCGAAGCCGATCTGGAGCGGCTGTCCTACGATCTTCCCGCCGAACTGACCGGACGCCAGACCCACGGCCTCACCTGGGACCGCCTGACCGACATCTTCCGGTACAATCGTGTTCAGGGTCTGGCGCCGGGGTTGGGGTACCGGGTGGTTCTGCCCGGAGACGGGTTCACAACACTCCAGGCCGATCTGCGGTTCGGCTTGAGCGATCACCGGCTGGTCGGGGGGCTAACGGCAGTTCGGGAAGCTCCGGGCGCGCGCTGGACTTTCGCTGCATATCGGGAGTTGCGCTCCAGCGATCCATTCAATCACTCGAGCTTCGGCCGCAGCCTCGATGCGATCTTCGCCGCACACGACGATGCGGACTACTTTCTCGCGACCGGGGGCCGTGTCACCCGCGAAGGTTCCGCCGGCATGGGCCTCGAACTCGTCACCACGCTTTCCATCGACGAGGAGCGATCGGTGCGTCGGCAAGCGCACTCGGCGGTGAATGACGCTCTGGGTGGTAGCGGGGTCTTCCCCGACAACCCGCCGGTCGCCGAGGGGACGTTCCTCGGCGGGTCGGTGGAACTGCAGCATCGGCTGTTTCGCTCGCGGTGGACTCTCGGGGCGGAGCTGCTTGCGAACACGAATCACGCCACGCTGCGCGGCTTCGCTTCTTGGTCCAGCGCGCTCTGGCGCGGCCGGGTGTCGCCGCGACTCTCCGTGCGCACCGGTCTGACCTCCCGTGACCCGCTGCCCCAGCAGGCCTTCCAGATCGGCGGACTCGAGTCGGTTCGGGGGTTCGACTACGGAACGAGGCGTGGTGCCGCCTTCTGGACCGCGCAGCTTGACTGGCCGCTCACCTCGGGGCTGGTGCAGCCAATGTTCTTTGCGGACGTCGGTCAGGCCGCGCCGGCGAGCCAGCTGTTCAGCTCACCGACCATTGCGGGAGGCGGAGCCGGGCTGTCCCTGCTGGGAGGTCTCCTCCAGTTCGACCTGAGCCACCCGATCACGTCCAATGGGGCCGGGTTCCGCTTCGACATCTCCGCCAAGGGCTTCCTCTAGGGCCCACCGGGCCGGTTCGGGGCTTCCGTCGCCCGAGGTTCTGCCTAGCTTCCCGGCGATGCGAGTCGACATCGTGCGCGGAGTGGCCACGCTGGTTCTGGCCATCGCGGCCTGTAAACGGTCCGGAACGGCCGCCCATGGCGAGCTGGTCGCGTCGTGGTCGGGGTCCGATACCGGCAGGGTAGTCGCGGGCGCCCGCACCAGTTGGTGCCCCGTCGCGCGCCGACTGGAGGTGCTGGCGACAAAGGACGACAGGGGCTTCGGGCTCGTCCTCTACCCCGCACAGGATTCCATCGCGCCAGGCACCTATCCTGGGTTCGACCCCGGGGTCGATACCGTGCATCGACCGGGGTCGGCCGGGGCGGTCCGCTGGTTCGCCGAGCGGTCCGTGGTCGCCTACCAGTCGGACTCGGGGTCCATCCAGGCCGAGCGAGGCGACCGGGGGCTCGAGCTTACCTTCGGCTTCCGAATGCGCTCCCTGAACGGGCGCGATACCATCCGGGCCACGGGTTCGGCCCGCGACCTCGCTCCCGGGCCGTGCGCGGCGGATTCGGTGCCCGGCGCCGCGCCACGACAGTAGCTTTCCCCGATGACCTCCTACTACCGGAAGGGGTTCGGTCTCAAGGCAGCGATCGAGGGCCAGCTCACCGCTGACTACTCGAGCGCGGTGGTGGACGCCTTTCGCGCCGGCAACTACCGCCTGACCGCAGGGCCGCTCGAATTCCGCCTGGCCCGCGAGTTCGGCTTCTGCTACGGCGTGGACCGCGCCGTCGAGTACGCCTACGAGACCCGTACCAAGTTTCCGGACCGGCGCCTCTTTCTCGTGGGCGAGATCATTCACAACCCGCACGTGAACGCGAAGCTCACGGCCATGGGGGTCGAGATCCTGCATCGCGCGGAGAGCGGGGGCTTCGACTTCTCGCCGATTACGGCGGCGGACGTGGTCATCCTCCCCGCGTTTGGCGTCACGGTTCTGGACTTCAACCGGCTCCGCGCCATTGGCGCGGTCCTGGTTGATACCACCTGTGGCTCGGTGCTCAATGTCTGGAAGCGGGTGGAGAGCTACGCCCGAGACGGGTTCACCGCGGTGATTCACGGGAAGTACTTCCACGAGGAGACCCGGGCCACGGCGAGTCAGGTTACCCGCCACCCCGCCGGGCGGTACCTCGTGGTGCTCGACATGGTGGAGGCGCGGGAGATCTGCGAGTTCATCGAGGGTCGCGGCGATGCGGCCGCGCTGGAGCGGCGATACGCCGCTGCGATGGCGGAGGGCTTCTCGTTCGACCGGGACCTGGTGCGGATCGGTGTGGCTAACCAGACAACGATGCTCTCCGGGGAATCGCTGGCGATCGCCGAGGAGCTCAGAATGAGTATGATTCGCCGATACGGGGAGGCGCACCTCGCGGAGCATTTCCGCACCTTCGATACGATCTGTTCAGCCACGCAGGAGCGCCAGGATGCGGTGGTGCGGCTGCTGGAGACGGGCCCGGACCTGATGCTCGTCGTAGGGGGCTACAACAGCAGCAATACCACCCACCTGGCCGCCCTCTCCAGGGAGCGGGGGGTGCGGACCTACCACATCGAGGACGCTACGGCAATCGATCTCGAGACCGGCCGCCTTCGGCACCAGCCCGGCCTCAAGGCCGAGGAGCGGATCGAGGATCACTGGCTCCGGGATGCGCGGGCGATCGGGATCACAGCCGGGGCATCCACGCCCAACAACAAGATCGGAGAAACGGTGCTGCGGGTCTGTGCCGTTGCTGGCGTCGAGCCCGACCTGCCCGTCTGACTTCCTCCCATTCGCACGGTGCTGTCGCATCCACCTGCCACGACGGGGTGAGGGTGCCACGCCTGCGGGATCTCTGGCGCTGGAACGGCAAGGGTTACCTCCTGGTCTGCGCGTGGCCCCATTCCTGCCTCTGCAATGGTCGTTGAGGGTCCCCGTTTACGGTCGCTGTTCGGGACGGGCGTTCTAGCGCCTCATGCCGGCGCGTGGTACGTTTGCGACCCTTTTGCCAGTCCGTGGCCCCCGACCCAGCGGCGAGGAGAGGTAGAGCGTGGCCCGAGCCCGGAGCGATGCGTCTGAGGTGGTGCAGGCCGCCATCCAGGCGATGCCCAGCGTGACCACCAAGCGGATGTTCGGCGCGGAGGCCTTCTTCACCTTCGGCCGCATGTTCGCCTTCCTCTTCGAGGAGGCGATCGTTCTGAAGCTGCCCGAGTCGGAGCGTCAGGACGTCCTCGACGCCCGGCATGCCCGCCCGTACCTGACGGGGGAGCGGGCGCCTTTCGGCCGCTGGGTGGAGACGACCATCCATGGGAGCGAGAGCGCGAGTCGCGCCATCCGGCTCGCTGCCGCTGCGCACGCCCTCGCTCAGAGCCCGCAAGACGACGGCCCCCGCAAGCGCCGGCCGACCGCGAAGCGTCGTGCCGCCGGGCGGCGCGCCCCTCAGGACGCCTGATCGCCGCTCGCCAGGTCCCGAGACTCCTCTCCGGCAGCTTCCTCCCGCGTCACCACCTCGGCGATCGCCTGGATTGTTAGAGGCGCGCTCCCTTCCGCCCGGTTGTTCACCAGGACATAGGCAGGAATGCGCAGCAACGCTGCCTGACGGATGAGCCGGGCCACGTCAGCGCGCAGCGCCGGGTTGGGCTCGCGGATGCGGTCGTAGGGAGCGAAGGCATCGACTGCCTCATCGTAGGTCCTGCCCGTCCGGAGCAGCACACGGGCCACGAGAAAGGGCGCGGTGATGGCCCCGGGTACCCGGAGCTGCTCTCCAATCGGCGGCATGCGAGTCCACGAATTGAACACGTGCGCCACGTTGTGCTCGCGCAGCACCGCGAAGTACGGGGGAACCAGGAACTCCTGATTCCGGATCTCGACGGCGTAGGGCACCTCGCGCGGGAGCCGCCCAAAGAAGCGGTCGAGCAGGTTCGCGAAATCCTGGCCGGTGATTCCGGCCGACCGCCCGATGGTCTGGAACTCGAAGACGAAGGGGCCGACGTGGTCCCCGAAGTGCCGCTGATAGAGGTCGAGAACCTCGGAGTTGAAGAGGTCCGGGTTGAGGAAGTCGGGGTTGCGCTCGCCGGCTTGCTCCCTGTAACGCGCCTTGGGAAACTCGAGGACCGTGAGGCGATCCCAGACTTTGCTGACGACAGGGAAGCCGGCAGGGAGGGCCCGGGCATACCGGTCGAGCGTCGCGGCGGTAGGCGGCCCATAGAAGCTCGAGTCCATCCCCACGGTCCTGAAGAGGGGATACCGGGCGTACTCCTCGAGCATGGCCGCCGCCGCTCCGGTCTTCGGATAGGTCTTGTGGTAGACCACCCCCGTCCAGCCAGGGTAGGTCCAGGTGGAGGCTCCAAACCGCAGGCCTTCGGGAAGTCGGGCCGCCAGGGCCCGGAGTTCATCGAGGGAAAGGGGAGGCACGCCGGGAAGCTATCGTGCCGAGGGCGACCGGCGTAACTCCCCTTCGCGGTGCTACCGCGGGACGATCTTGAAGATCACCCCGTCCAGGCGGGCAAGGTACAGCTCGCCCTTCCCGTCCTCCCCGAAGCTCGAGACGCCCGAGCCAGGGGCGAGCGCGGGGAGGTCCTGCTGATTAGTGGCCTGCCCGCCACTCCAGACGAAGCTGTGGAGCCATCCACCGCAGTTGTCGCTGTAGAGGTAGGTGCCTTGCAGTGTCGGGATCGCGGAGCCCCGGTAGACATAGCCGCCGACGATGGCGCAGGCGTTGCTGTGGTCGAAATCGAGTACGGGCAGGGTGAGGCCCGTCTCATCGCAGCTGCTCGCGTTGTAGCAGTGGGTTCCCTCCATGATGTTCCAACCGTAGTTCTCCCCGCCGGCGCTCGAGGCCGGCTGCACGTCCACTTCTTCGTAGAGGTTCTGGCCGACATCGCCGATGTACAGGTCGTGGGTCTGCCGGTCGAAGGACCATCGCCACGGGTTTCTAAGCCCGTAGTTCCAGAGCTCCTTCCGGTACACGGCGCTCGAGGCGTAGGGGTTGGTAGGGGGAATCGCGTAGGTGCCCGTACCGCTCACGTCGAGCCGGAGCATCGAGCCCAGCAGGTCGGTGCGATCCTGGCCGTGACCCTGGGGGTCCCCGCCGCTCCCTCCGTCGCCGAACCCGATGTACAAGTAGCCATCGGCCCCGAAGGCGATCATCCCGCCCTTGTGGTTCGAATAGGGCTGGTTGACCGACAGGATCGTCTGTCCGGCCGTATTGGCGATATCGGCGTTTCCCGAGACGGTGTACCGGGCGATGACCGACTTGGCGCCGGTATCCGCGACGCGCAGGCTGTCGTAACTGACGTAGAAGCGGCCGTTGTTCTGGTAATCCGGATCGAACGCGAGACCGAGGAACCCCTCTTCCCCACAGCACACGACGGCCGAGGTCAGATCGAGGAATGGCGTCGCCAGGAGGGTGCCGTTCTTGATGATCCGGATCGCGCCAGTCTGCTCCACCACGAAGAGGCGCGAGGTGTCGCCCGGGGCCGCGGTGACGAAGACGGGGTTGCTGAGGCCGGTTGCCACCGTATCGAGGCCCATGCTGGGCGGCGGCGCAGCGACTGTCAGGGTAATCGTGGCGGATGCGCTGAGCCCCGAGTCATTGATCGCCGTCAGGCGGATGGTGTGCCGACCGATCGACAGGGTGCTGTCCCTGAGCGTGTCTCCCTTTCCGAGCACCCCGTCGATGGAGCTGGCCCAGGAGAGTGCCGAATCGGGAAGAGCGCCCGCAGGGTCAGTCGCGGAGCCGATGAAAGTAACGGGCGTTCCCACGACGACGACCGTGCCGGAGGAAGGGCTCGAGATCCTGACTGCCGGGCCATTCGGGCCGGTCGACTTGTTGGTGTCGCTGCAGGCCGCCACGACGGCCAGCGCGAGCAGCGTCGAGACTTTTGCAAGATGTCGCACGGGGACTCTGGGCTGGGCGAATGTCAGGGTAAGGATAACCGGTCGGCGGACACCTACCGCCGTGACCGTTGTCACGTTCTCACGTACCCGGTCGGAAGAGAAGGTCCTGGTAGTCGAAGCTGAAGTCCGTAGAAGGCAGCACCGGTGCCAGGGTAACGCGGTCCACCGTGCCGTCGTACTTGAGGTCGAAGGTGACAAATGCGTCGGCCACATTGGCCGCCCGCATCCGGGCGCGGAAGGTGTCGTACTGCCAGTGCTCGAGGTCGGCGGTGAGCGCCGGGGAGTGGCTCCAGTGCATCACCAGATGGCCATTCTCGACGGTGAAGGTCGCGTCGCCGTACCAATCGTCGGTGTACCGGCCGGCGAGGCGTTCGATCGGGACCGATGGGCCGATCTCCCGGTGCCGGGCGGCCTGGGCGGAATCCTCGAAGACGCTGTCCGCCGCCGTGCCGTTCTGCTGGAGCGCCAGGTATGCCGCCACCCAGTCGGTCCTCGGCGCGCCGAGGTAGTAGTCGAGAACGTACCACGCGAGCGCCTCGTATGCGGCGCCTTCTGCGTTGGTGAACACGACGATGCCCAGCTTTCTGGCCGGCACCATGATTGCGCGGGAGAGCATCCCGGCCAGACCGCCATCATGAAAGACGACCTTCAAGCCGCGATAATCGCGGAGGTACCAACCCAGTCCGTAGGCCGCGAAGTTCGGCGCGAGCGCCTCGAGGCCCGCCGCCGGCGTGCCGGTCGGGATCCAGATTCCCGGAGACCACATCGCCCTGGTTTCGGCCTCTCCCCAGAGACCGAGACTCGGATCCACCCGTCCAGAATCCATCTGTACCCTGAGCCACTCGAGCCAGTCGGTAATGGTGGAGTTGATGGCGCCCGCCGGCGCGGTGTTCTCCACCGAATCGAGCGGGATCACCTTCATCCGGCCGTTCACGCGGCCGTGCGGGCTTGCGACGTCTCCGCTCCCGAACATCCCGATATCCGTCCCGGTCTCGTTCATTCCGATAGGTCCGAGAATCCGCTCGCGGACGAAGGTCTCCCACTTCATGCCGGATACCGCCTCGACCACCAGCCCCGCGACGATGAAGAGCACGTTGTCGTACGCGTAGCCGCTCCGGAAGCTGGCCCCGGGCGCGATGAACCTGAGGCGGTGCGCGATCTCCTCGCGGGTGAGCGTCGAGTGAAACCACAGCAGGTCCCCCGCGCCGAGCGAAAGCCCGCTCCGATGCACCAGGAGATCGCGCACCGTGAGCTCCCGGGAGACATAGGGATCGCCTCCCAGGCGGAACCAGGGGAGATAGTCGGTGACCGGATCGTCCCAATGGAGCTTGCCTTCGGAGACCAGGATCGCGAGGGCGGCGCTGGTCACGCTCTTGGTGTTGCTGGCCACCTGAAACAGCGTATGGGCGGTGATCGGGGCCGGGTCGCCGATGCGGCGCACGCCCCATCCTTTGGCGAACACGATCTTGCCATCCTGGATCACGCCGATGGCCACTCCGGGCTGATCGAAGCGGGAGAGCGCCTGTGTGACATAGGCGTCGAGATCCCGGGGCGGCGACTGGGCGGAGAGAGCGAGCGGCAGGAGGGGGAGGAGGAACAGGTGTCGCATCAGGAGTCCCGTGATGAAAGGCCAGCGGCTCGCCGGTTGGCGTCGCCATCGGGGAGGCGCTCCAGTCGGTCCAGGTGCGTGATGGTGAGCGTAACCGCCCCGAACTCTTCTTCAACCTTTCCCCGGAAGATGAACGGCCCCTGGTCGAAAAGCACGTGGCCACGGGACCGGTAGACGGCTGGAAAGAGCACCGCTTCGATCAGGCCGGCGCCATCATCGAAGGTGGCAAACTCCATCGGTTCATCCTTAACAGTGTGAACCGGCTTGGCGGTGGTAAGCATGCCGGCACACAGCACCGAATGACCGACGTGCTTCGGGAGCTCCGTGCTCGACACGATGCGAAGGCGGGCCAGCCGGTCCCGGTACAGGGCCATCGGGTGACAGTCCGTCGTGAAGCCTAGCGACTCGTACTCGGCCCGCCGCCTCCGATCCGCGTCGTACTCGCGGAGACGGGGGACCCGGGTCGGGGAAGAGGGAAAGGGGGAAGAGGGGAAAGGGAGGGTAACTCCCTTCGCCCGCCCTTCTTCCCCTTTCCCCCTTTCCCCCTTTTCCCTTTCTCCCATTTCCCTGTCGATCGCCCACAGGAGCATCGGCCGCGTCATACCTCCCGCTATCGAGTCCAGCGCCCCCACCTTCGCGAGCAGGCGGAGATCATCCATTCTGAGGCCGGTGCGGCGCCGGAGATCGTCGAGGGAGATGAAGGGGTTCCCCACGGGACGGGTGACCTCGATCCGCTCCACCGCGTCGGCCGAGAGCCCCTTGATGAATTGATAGCCGATCCGGACCTCGCGGCCCCGGCCCGCCGTGCGCGCCCGGCTGGCGTTGACGTCGGGCGGGAGGACGGTGAGCCCCATCCGCATCGCCTCGGCGACGTAGGCGAAGGGATGATAGAAGCCCCCTCCGTTGGCGAGCACCGCGGCCATGAACTCGGCGGGATAATGGGCCCGCAGATAGCACGAGTGCTGCGCCACCTGGATGTAAGAGCAGGAGTGGCCCTTGCAGAAGCTGTAACCCGCGAACGACATCACCATCTCCCAGACCCGGGCGGCGGTGGCCATGTCGCGCCCTAGGGCGCTGGCTCCGGCGAAGAACTCCTCGGCGTAGGCGGCGAGTTGCTTGACGGGCCGCTTCTTGGAGAGCGCCTTCCGGAGCCCGTCGCCGGTGGCGAGCGGCATGCCGGCGAAGGTGGCGCAGACATTCACGACGTCCTCCTGATAGACCATGACGCCGAAGGTGTCCGCAAGAGTGTCGCGGAGCGACGGGTCGAGCGGCTCGTACGCGGCGCCGTGAAGGCGCTCGAGGTAGATGCGGATGAAACGGTTGGAAGCCGGCCGGATGATGCTGGTGTTGAGCACCAGCAGCTCGAAGGTGTCGGCCCGGGACTTGGCGCAGAGCAGGCGCGAGGCCGGGCTCTCGGTGTAGAAGACCCCCATGGTCCGCCCGGCGCGGAAGAGGGACCTGGTGGGCTCGTCGTCTTCCGGGTCGCTCGAGGTGTAGTCGATCTGCCGGCCGGTGTGGGCCCGGACCTCGGCGATCGCGTCGCGGATCACCGCGAGGGAGCGGTTGCCGAGCAGGTCGATCTTCACGAGGCCGGCATCCTCGGTGCCGTCCTTCTCGAACTGAATCACCGGTACGGTGAGGTCGGGGCAGGGCTCGAGCTGCTTGGCGGCGGGCTCTACCGGCACGTACTCGGTGAGCGCATCGGGGACGATCACCACGCCGCCGGGATGAAGCGAGAGGTGCCGTGGCATGCCGACCAGCGGCTGCGCGAGTCGGGCAAGATCCTGCCAGATCCGGGGGAGATCGAGGCCCTGGAAGTTGGGATGCTTCGCGAGCACTTCGCCAAGTTCCCCTTCGTCCATGAACCAGGGGAAGCGGCGGGTGATCTCCCGGATCTCGCCGGCCGGGCGGCCGTGGACCTTGGCGACCTCA
>Ga0335081_10001249_pt1 | contig 40566 bp, 33 predicted proteins | sample Lox_Sample_35_FD_206713 | JGI IMG/M metagenome (GOLD analysis project Ga0335081, IMG submission 206713) | Soil microbial communities from Loxahatchee National Wildlife Refuge, Florida, United States - Lox_Sample_3.5 | ecosystem: Environmental > Terrestrial > Soil > Wetlands | place: USA... | reverse complement strand
GATGCGCGCACGCTTGTGGCGATCGTGCGCCAGGTTCGCAAGCAGGGCTACGCCATGACCAGCCAGGAATACGTGCTGCACGTGGTGGGCGCGGCCGTGCCGGTGGTCGGCGCCGACGGTACCTTCTTCGGCGCGGTATCGATCGCGGCGCCGGAGATCCGGAAAGGAAAGCGCGAGATGCGGCGGCTTTTGCCTGCGCTCAGGAGCGCGGCGGCGCGGCTCGCGCAGGCGCTGTCGCACGCGGCCGACGGTCGCGGGCGAGGAGGCCCGGCGACATGAGACGCAATCGAGGTTGATCCGGATCAAAGACGTTGCGTTTGCGGCTTGCCGCCGGACTCTGTCGCGCGACAAAATGAGAATCATTAGCAGCTGCCGATGAACCTCACGCTCGACCGCCTCCTGCCCGATCACTCCGCGGCGATCACCGCCGTGCATGCGAGCGGCATGGCGCGCGAGCGCATGGCGGCGCTCGGCCTCACGGTCGGGCGGCGCGTCACCGTCTTGCGCCGTGCGCCGTTCGGCGGCCCGCTGCACTTGCGGGTAGGGCCGACCGAGCTGATGATCCGGCGCGCCGAAGCGCGCGCCGTCGTGCTCGATCGGGTGCACCGGTGGAAGCCGAACCGCGCGTTCTGAACGGCGACCGCGCGCGGCGTGCAAACGTGCGCAGCGTGGCCGTGGTGGGGCCGCCCAACACCGGCAAGTCGACCTTCTTCAATCGTCTAACCGGCGCCTCGGCGCGCACCGCGAACTGGCCCGGGATGACGGTCGACCTGCTCGCGGCGCGCGTCCTCATCGGCGGCTCGCTGGTGCGGCTCGCGGATCTCCCCGGCATCTATTCGCTCGAAGGCCATTCCGACGACGAGGCGCTGGTGCAGCGCTTTCTCGCCGACGTGCCGCTCGACGCGATCGTCGCCGTGCTGAACGCGACGCGCATCGAGTTGCAGCTTCCGCTGGTGCTAGCGCTCAAAGCCACCGGCGTGCCGCTGCTGGTCGCGCTCAACATGGCGGATGAAGCGACCCATCTAGGTGTGGCGATCGACGCTGCGCGCCTCACCAAGGAGCTGGGCGTGCCCGTCGTCGCCGTCGCGGCGAAGTACGGCCACGGCTTGGAAGAAATGAAGCGTGCGCTCGCTGCGCTGCTCGATGCGCATGCGGGCCCAGGGATGGCCGATCTCGCCGCCGTCGCACCCCGTGAAGCGCGCGAAGACGAGGCGGCGCGGCTCTGTGCGCTGGCGGTGAAGATGCCGGCCGTGCTGCCCGCGCGCTTCACCGAGAAGCTCGACCGGGCGCTCCTTCACCCGTGGCTCGGCGTGCCGCTGTTCCTCGCCACGATGTTCCTCGTCTTCCAGGCGGTGTACGGGATCGGCGTGCCGCTGCAGGACGGCATGAAATGGCTGCTCGACGCCGCGAAGAGTCACCTCTTCGCGCCGGCGCTCGCCGCAGCGCCGCCGCTGGTTCGCAGCTTCGTCCTCGACGGCCTGGTCGACGGGGTCGGAACGGTGGTCACGTTCGTGCCGCTGATGGGGGTGTTCTTCGCGGCGATGGCGCTGATCGAGGATTCGGGCTATCTCGCCCGCGCGGCTTGGCTCATGGATGCGCTGATGGCGCGCCTCGGGCTCGACGGCCGCACCTTCGTCATGCAGCTCATGGGCTTCGGCTGCAACGTCCCGGCGCTGATGGCCACGCGCGTGCTGCGCAATCGCGCCACGCGGCTGCTTTCGATGCTGGTGATTCCGTTCTCGCTCTGCTCGGCGCGGCTGCAGGTGTTCCTGTTCCTGATCAGCGCGGTGTTCAGCCGGACCGCGGCGCCGATCGCGCTCTTCGCGCTCTACCTCTCGAGCTTCGCCGCGGCGTTCCTGACCGCGCTGGTGTGGCGCCGGCGCTACGCGAGCCACGAGCCGCTGATGATGGAGCTGCCGCCGTATCGCGTGCCGACGCTCTCCATGGTGGCCGGCGAAGCATGGCGCGCCACCTCGCACTTCCTGCGTCGCGCGAGCGGTTTCATCGTCGCCGGCGTGCTGGCGATCTGGGTGCTCACGCACCTGCCGCCGGGCGCCGCACCGGCCGGTCCCGACACGCCCGCCGGCTGGCTCGCCGCGACGCTCGCGCCGCTGTTCCGTCCGCTCGGCATCGACCCGCTGATGTCGATCGCGCTTATCTTCGGCTTCGTCGCCAAGGAGATCGTTCTCGGCGGGCTGGCGGTCGTGCTCGGCGCGGGCAGCGGCGAGCTGGCGAGCGCGCTCGCCGCGCGGCTCGACTGGGTCTCCGCCACCAGCTTCATGGTGTTCACCCTGATCTACACGCCCTGCCTGTCGGCAATCGCGACCCTGCGCGAGGAAGCGAAGAGCCTGCGCTTTACCGTGCTCGCGGTGGCGTGGCCGCTGTCGCTCGCCTGGCTCTCGAGCTTCGCGTTCTACCAGGCCGCACGGGCGTTGGGCTTCTGAAAGGATCGGAGCCACACGCCGCGCGCCACGCGGCGTAGACTAGCCATCGGCCACAAGTTCCCGTCGCGCAGCCAACATGCTTCCGCCGCGCGCTCCAGGAGGTCCTCCATGCTGAAGCTGAACGTCAACGGCCGCATTCACCGCGTCGATGTCGAGCCGGCGATGCCGCTCCTGTGGGTGCTGCGCGACGAACTGCGTCTCGCAGGCACCAAATACGGCTGCGGCGTGGGCCTATGCGGTGCGTGCACCGTGCACGTCGCCGGCGAGGCGACGCGCTCGTGTGTGCTCGCGGTCTCCGACGCGGTCGGCAAGAAGATCGTCACCATCGAAGGGCTCTCGGCGCGAGGGCTGCACCGCGTGCAGAAGGCCTGGATCGAGCACGAAGTGCCGCAGTGCGGCTACTGCCAGCCGGGCATGATGATGGCAGCCTCGGCGCTGCTGGCGAAGCATCCGAAGCCCAGCGACGCCGACATCGACGCCGGCATCACGAATCTATGCCGTTGCGGAACGTATGCGCGAGTGCGCAAAGCGATCCACGCGCTCGCCGAAAGCCCCGGCACGCCGGGCCCGAAGAGCGCTTGACAGAGGAACGGCCATGACCATCGCTCTTTCGCGGCGCGAATTCCTCAAGGTCTCCTCCGCGCTCGGCGGCGGACTCGCGCTGCAATTCAGCTTTCCGCTGGCCTCAGTCGCGGCCGGCGCCGACCAGGCCACCGAAGTCAACGCCTGGATCGTCATCCATTCCGACGACCGCGTGCTGATCCGCATCGCCCGCTCCGAGATGGGACAGGGCACGTCCACTGCGCTCGCGCAGCTCGTCGCCGAGGAGCTCGACTGCGACTGGAGCAAAGTGGGCGCCGAATTCGCCTCGCCCAACGAGCACATCCGCCGCAACCGCATCTGGGGATCGATGTCCACGGGGGGGAGCCAGGGCGTGCGGGCGTCGCAGGACTACGTGCGCAAGGCGGGTGCGGCCGCGCGCACGATGCTCGTCGCCGCGGCGGCGCAGAAGTGGGACGTACCCGCCGCCGAATGCAGCGCCGACAAGGGCGTCATCACCCACACCGCCACGGGGCGAACGCTGCGCTATGGCGAAGTGGCCGCCGCCGCGGCGAAGCTCGAGCCGCCGAAAGAGATCGCCTTGCGCGATCCGGCGCAGTGGAAGATCGCCGGCCAGCCGGTGCACCGCCTCGACATCCCGGACAAGGTCCGCGGCAAGCCGGTGTTCGGCGTCGACGTGATGCTTCCGGGCATGCTCCACGCCTCGATCGCCCAGTGCCCGGTGTTCGGCGGCAAGGTCAGGAGCGTGGACGACGGAGCCGCGCTCGGGATGCGCGGCGTGAAGAAGGTCGTGCGCGAGGACGACTTCGTCGCCGTGGTCGCCGACAACTGGTGGCGCGCGAACCAGGCGCTGAAGGCGCTAGAGGTCGAGTGGGACTTCGGCGGGAAGGAGCACGCCGACAACGGCACCATCGAGGCTATGCTGCGCGAAGGCTTGGGCGACCCCAACCTGCCGCAGGCGCGCGCGATCGGCGACACGCAGGCAGCCTTCGGCGCCGCGGCCAAGGTGCTGGAGGCAGAGTACAGCTCGCCGTATCTCAACCACGCGACCATGGAGCCGCAGACCTGCACCGCGTGGCTCAAGCGCGACGGTTTCCTGGAGATCTGGACCTCCACGCAGAACGCGGAGGCTTCGATGGCGACGGCATCCGAAGTCGCCGGGCTGCCGCTCGAGAAGATCGAGGTGCACAAGATGATGCTCGGCGGTGGCTTCGGCCGCCGCGGCGGACCGCAGGACTTCATCCGCCAGGGCGTCGCGATTGCCAAGGCGATGCCCGGCGTGCCGGTGAAGATGATGTGGTCGCGCGAGGAGGACGTGCAGCACGACTTCTATCGGCCGGCGAGCATGGTGCGCATGAAGGCGGGACTCGATGCCGACGGAAAGTTGATCGCGCTGCGCACGCGGATCGCCTGCCCTTCGATCCTCAAGGTGCTGGCGCCGGCGATGCCAGTCAAGGACGGCATCGACTTTACCGCGGTGCGCAACTTCAGCGACATGCCCTACACCGTGCCGAACCAGCAGGTCGACTACGCGATGCGCAACGGCCACGTGCCGGTCGGATTCTGGCGGGCGCCGGGGCAGCAGAACCCGTACTACCGCGAATGCTTCCTCGACGAGCTGGCGCTCGCCGCCGGCAAGGATCCGGTCACCTTCCGGCTGGCGATGCTCGAGGAAGGCGACAAGAACCGCGGCGTGCTCGAGGCGGTCGCGAAAGCCGCCGGCTGGGGATCGCCACTGCCGGCGGGCGTGTTCCGCGGTGTCGCCGTCGCCGACGGCTTCGGCAGCTATTCGGCGATGGTTGCCGAGGTTTCGGTCAGCGACGCGGGTGAGCTCAAAGTCCACCGCATCGTGGTCGCGATCGACTCCGGATACGTGGTGAATCCCGATACCTGCCGCGCGCAGGCGGAGAGCAACGTCGTCTACGGCCTGGGCAGCATTCTCGATCAGGAGATCAACATCAAGGACGGGCGCGTCGTCGAATCCAACTTCCACGACTTCCCGCTGCCGAAGATAGGCGACATGCCGAAGGTCGAGACAGTGCTGGTGCCGACCGGCGGCTTCTGGGGCGGCCACGGTGAGCCCGCGATCCTCCCGCTCGCGCCCGCGGTGTGCAACGCGATCTTCGCGGCGACGGGCAAGCGCGTGCGCTCGCTGCCGCTCAAGCACGTCGATCTCAAGCGCGCCTGAGCGTCTTGCTCGAACCCGGGCACGTCGCGGCGCTGGACGTCACAAGAGCTCGCGCTTCGCGCGGAGGGCGAGCGCGGCGGCGACGAGCCCCACGGCGCACACGGCGATCGGCACGAAGGCGAGCACCGGAATGCGGCTCAAGTCCCACGCCGCGCCGCTCGCGATCGCGATCGCGACCGCGCCGCCGTAGCTCAGCGTGAACATGCCTGCCGAGGTGCGCGCGACGTCTTCGGGACGGCAGAGCAGCGGCGGCAGCGTGAGCCCCACGATGAGCGCGGAGGCGTCCGAGAATCCCAGCAGCCCCGCCCACAGCACCGTCGCCGGGCCCACCATCGTGACGAAGCCGATGATCGCCAGGAGCGAAAGCACACCCGAGAGCAGATACGGCCAGGCGCGGCGCTCGAGGCGTCCCGCGACGACCAGCAGCAGCAGCGAAGCCGGGATCTGGCCGAAGTTGAGCGCGGCGAGTGCCTCACCGATCAGATCGGAGCGCCCTGCGCTCGCGAGATAGATCGGGATGAAGGCGTTGGCGCTGAAGTAGATCGCGTTGATGCAGCAGAACAGCGCGGCGAGCCGCCACACCAGTCCCTTGTGCCAGTCGGGCAGCCATTTGCGCGGCAGCGACGCGTGGTCGCCGGCGAGCCGCGGCGCCCACAGCCAGGTCACCAGAGCGATGGCCGCCACCGGGATGGACCAGAAGACGAGCGTCCAGCGCCAGCTTCCACCGAGGAGCGGCAGAACCACCGGAATCGTGAGCAGCGTCGGGAAGACCTCGCCCGCGAGCAATCCGTTGGTGTAGATCGCGGTGCCGAGCCCGATGCGCCGCGGAAGCCACTGGCGCACGGTCGTCGGCATGACCGGCTGCATGATAGCCACGCCGGCCGACATGAGAGTCGTGGTGGCGAGCAGTGCGACATAGCCGACGCTCAAGCCGCGCAGCGCCGAGCCCGCGGCGACCAGAGCCAGCCCGCCGATCAGCGCCCCTTTCACGCCCAGGCGCGCAACGAGGAGCGAACCCACCAGCGCCGCGACGGCGAAGAGCGCCGGCGGAATGCTGGACAGCAGTCCCACCTGCGTAGCGCTCAGCGCGAACTCGTCGCGGATCATGGCGATCACCGGCGGCACGGCGAGAATCGTGATCCGCAGCGCGTTGCCGGCCAGCCAAAGCAGAGCGATGGCGAGCCAGGCCGGCGGCGAGACGCGTCGGGTCGGCACGATCGGTCAAGAATCCGGGGAAGGCCGGCATGCTATCGCGGGACGTCGCCGACGGCCAGCCACAAGCGACGGCGCACGGGCCTCGTTGCATCTCGCGATGCGCGCCTTCGGTCTGCGTCCGGACCTCCCGCACACGAGCGCCTGCCGCGCTATGCGCTCCCCCTTGACCTAGCGCAATGTCGACCTCCGGCGTCGGACCTAACATGGGTCGGCTGCTCGAGGCCGCCCGCGGCGTACGCGCCTTCCGCGGCTTCTCATCGCCCATCCAGCGCCATGGCCGGCGTCACCCTGAAGAACCTCGTCAAGCGGTTCGGCCCGCTCAAGGTGGTCGACGACCTGTCGATCGAAATCGCCGACGGGGAATTCGCGGTGCTCGTCGGTCCGTCGGGCTGCGGCAAGACGACGGTGCTGCGGATGATCGCCGGGCTGGAGACCGTCACCTCCGGCGAGATCCGCATCGCCGAGACGCGGGTCAACGATCTCGCGCCCAAGGACCGCGACATCGCGATGGTGTTCCAGAACTACGCACTGTATCCGCACCTGAGCATCCGCGACAACATGGGCTTCGGTCTGAGGATTCAGCGGCTGCCGAAGAGCGAAGTCGACGCGCGCGTGCACAAAGCCGCCGAGATCCTCGGCCTGACCGATCTGCTCGAGCGTCGCCCCAAGGAGCTCTCGGGCGGGCAGCGGCAGCGCGTGGCGGTGGGGCGCGCGATCGTGCGCAAGCCGAAGCTGTTCCTCTTCGACGAGCCGCTCTCGAACCTCGATGCGAAGCTGCGCGTGGCGATGCGCGCCGAGATCAGCAAGCTGCACCGCCGCCTCGGCGCCACGATCGTCTACGTCACGCACGACCAGGTCGAAGCGATGACCATGGCCGACCGGATCTTCATCATGAGCAAGGGCGTGCTGCAGCAGAGCGGCACGCCGATGGAGGTCTACGCCCGGCCGGCCAACCGCTTCGTCGCCGGCTTTATCGGCTCGCCGGCGATGAACTTCATCGACGCCACGCTCAAGCCGCGCGACGGCCGCTTGCTCCTCGACGCCGGCGATTTCCGGCTCGACGTCCCGGAGTCGTTCCAGCCGCGGCTGCAGCCGTACGCCGGCCGCCGCGTCGTGTTCGGCGTACGTCCCGAGGACATCGCGCCCGCGAACGGTGCCGGCAACGGGAGCATCGTGAGCACGCGCGCGGACGTCGTCGAGACGCTGGGCTCGGAGATCTTCGCCCACCTCGCCTGCGGCATGCACTCGATCGTCGCCCGGATGGACGTGCCGGAGACGCCGCTGCGCGTCGGCGACCCGCTCAAAGTCGATTTCAGGATGGCGAAGACGCACGTCTTCGACCCCGAGACGTCGCGAACCATCGTCTAGCGCGATGGCAGCGACTCAGTCGGATTTCTCGTCACATGAAGGAGGGAGTATGAAAACGATCATCAGAAACACGCTGTTGGCGCTGTCCTCGGTGTTCCTCGCCGCGACCGCCGCGGCGCAGGCGCCGGCGAAGGAGATTCGCGTGCTGCTCGCGAACCACCCGTACGGCGAGCTGCTCAAGTCGGCGATCCCCGAGTTCGAGAGCGCCACGGGGATCAAGGTCAACGCGGAAAGCCTGCAGGAGAGCCAGCTCACACAGAAGCTCACCACCGAGTTCGCGACCAGTTCCTCGTCGGTGGACGTGTTCATGACGCGCCCGCTGCAGGAAGGCAAGATGTTCTACAAGAACGGCTGGTACGAGCCGCTCGCGGGCTACGACTTCTCCGACTACCCGAAGAACGTCATGAGCGTCTCCACGTTCGGCGCGAAGTCCTACATCGTGCCGCTGGTGACCGAATGGCAGGTGCTCTACTACCGCAAGGATCTGCTCGCGAGCGCCGGGATCAGGGTTCCGACGACGTTCGCCGAGCTGGAGGCCGCGGCCGCGAAGCTGAATTCCGACGCGGTGGCCGGCATCGCCTCACGCGGCAAAGGTGCGGCTGCCGTCACGCAGCTCTCGAGCTACGTCTACAACTACGGCGGACTCTATCTCGACGAAGGCGTGGCGGTGTTCGACTCCAGGCCCGCGCTCGAGGCGGTCCGCTTCTACGGCAAGCTGCTCGGCAACTACGGTCCCAAGGGCGTCACCTCGATGTCGTGGGAAAACATAATGCCGCTGTTCCAGGCCGGGAAGGTGGCGATGTGGACCGACGCCTCGGTGTTCTACGGCCAGATCGTCGATCCCGCCAAGACGCAGCTCGGTGCGGACAAGGTCGGGATCGCGAATTTCCCGGCCGGGCCGAAGGCGAACTCGCCGTTCATCGTGACCTCGTGGGGCATGGCGGTCGCGAAGCAGTCGAAGAGGAAGGACCTGGCGATGAAGTTCATCGATTGGGCGACGAGCAAGGAGCTCGCGACCAGGGGCATGCTCGCCAACATCACGATGGCGCGTTCCTCCGTTTGGGAAGACAAAGCGGTGCTGGCCCAGATCAACCCGGGGCTCGTGGAGACGCGCGCCTTCGCCGCGAAGAACGGCTACCCGCTCGACCGTCCGTACATGAGCGCCGTCGGGGAGGCCCGCGATCTCATCGGCGAGCTCATCATCGAGTCGATCAACACCAAGGGGGCCTCGCCAAACCTCGACAAGATGGCCAAGGAGCGGGTCGCCAAGGTGAACGAGCTGCTGCAGGACACCGGCGAGTTCGGCAATCCGCAGAAGCTGAGCGCGAGGTAGGCGAGGCGTTCGCCCGCATCCGGGCTTGGCGATGTCTGCGCCCCGGCTGAGCGCACCGCCGGCCATCCGCGGACGCTTCGCGGATGGCCGGAAAGCGCTCGTTCTCCTGAAGCGCGTACGGCCGGAGACGGCGAAGATGCCGCTGCGATCGAGCTTCTGGGAGCGCAACCTGCCGCTCCTGTTTCCCCTGCCGGCGATCGTCTTCGTCGCGCTGCTGATGGTCTTTCCCGTTCTCTACACGTCGTACCTGAGCTTCACCAATTGGAACCTCACTTCCGGCATGCCGGCGAGCTTCGTTGGCTTCCGGAGCTACGACCGAGTCCTCATCGAGCCGCGCTTCCTGCACGCGGTCGGCAGAACCTTCGCCTTCACCTTCTTCGCCGTCGCGATCGAAGGCGTGCTCGGCGTCGTCGCGGCGCTCGTGCTGAACCGAGCCTTCGCGGGAAAGGGCCTCGCCAAGCTGCTGCTCCTGCTGCCGCTGGTCGCGACGCCGGTCGCGGTCGGCATCGTGTTCAACCTCTTCTACGATCCGACCATCGGGCTGGCCAACTTCGTCCTGCAGGCCTTCGGGCTGCCTCCGGGCCTGTGGGTCTCCAGCGCCAAGGCGGTGATCCCGTCGTTGATCCTGGTCGATGTGTGGCAATGGACGCCGATGATCACGCTGATCGTGCTGGCGGGGCTGGCGGGCCTCTCGGACGAGCCGATGGAGGCCGCGCGCATCGACGGCGCGAGCGAATGGCAGATCATCCGCTGGGTGACGATTCCGATGGTCATGCCCGTGATCCTGACCGCACTCATCCTGCGCCTGATCGACGCGCTCAAGACCTTCGACATCATCTTCGCGATGACCGGCGGCGGACCGGGCTACGCCTCCGAGACCCTCAACATCATGGGCTTCAAGTACAGCTTCGAGTACTTCCGGATGGGCCAGTCGGCCGTCATCCTCGTGGTCCTGTTCGCGGTGGTCTTCGGCTGCAGCCTCGGGATCATGAAGCTGCGCGCCGCATCGGAGATCTAGCGCGGCCGAAGCGATGATGAGCGAACCCCGATGAGCAAGCGCTGCGCCTCCACCCTGGTTTTCTACGTCACCGTGGTGGCGATGGCCGTCGTCGTGCTCTTCCCGTTTCTCTGGATGCTGTCGTCGTCGTTCAAGACCCAGCTCGACATCATCGCCTGGCCGCCGAAGATCTTCTTCGCTCCGACGCTGCAGAACTACCGCAAGGTCTTCGAGGAGCAGGATTTCCTGAAGTACTTCGTGAACTCCACTGTCGTGGGGACCGCGGCGGTCGGCATGTCACTCGTCCTCGGGCTTCCCGCCGCGTACTCCATCGCGCGGTTCACACAGAGACGGCTCGCGGTCTTCATTCTCCTCGCGCGGCTGATGCCCGGCATCTCCTTCCTGATGCCCTGGTACATCGTTTTCTCGCGCCTGGGCCTCATGGACAGCTACACGGCGCTCATCCTTTCGCACATCCTGATCGCGCTCCCGATCGTGGTGTGGATCATGTCGAGCTACTTCGCGTCGATCCCGCGCGAGATGGAGGAGTCGGCGATGGTCGACGGTGCGACCCGCCAGTACGCCTTCTGGAAGATCATCCTGCCGCTGTCGGGGCCGGGCGTGATCACGGCGACCACGCTCGCCTTCATCTTCTCCTGGAACAACTTCATGTTCTCGCAGGTGCTGAGCATGGAGAAGACCAGGACGCTGCCGATCGCGGTGTACAACTTCGTCTCCTACGCCGAAGTGGACTGGGGCGGCGTGATGGCCGCCGCCGTCGCCATCATGGCGCCCGCGATCGTCCTGACGATGATCTTCCAGAAGTACGTGGTCAAGGGCCTCACCGTGGGGGCGGTCAAGGGCTGAGCAGCGCGGATCAGAGCTTGTAGCCGATCTGCCGCAGCAGGTTCTTGCGCCAGCGGATATCGTCCTCGCCCTCGACGCCTTTGGGCGGGAAGCCGTCGACCACGCCGAGGATGGCTCGTCCCTGGTCGGTTGCGGCGAGGATCACTTCGGTCGGATTGGCGGTGGCGCAGAAGATCCGGCATACCTCCGGTGCGGCCTTGATGGCGTTCAGTACGTTGATCGGGTAGAAGCCTTCGCCGAGGAAGACGACGAAGCAGTGTCCCGCGGCGATGCTGCGGGCGTTGTTGCGGGCGAGCTCGATCATCGCCGGATCGGTGCCGGAGCAGCGCACCAGGCACTTGCCGGACGCCTCGCAGAACGCGAGCCCGAACTTGATGCCGGGTACGGACGCGACCACCGCCTCGTGAATGTCCTCCACCGACTTGATGAAGTGCGTCTGGCCGAGGATGAAATTGATCGCCTCCGGCTTCTCGATGCGTACGCTGGTGAAGTCCATGTCGACCTCCGAAAGTCCGCTGCCGCCTGCCCCGCGTCCCTTCGGTGTGGCGCCGCGCGAGCGAGCCAATGTACCGCTTCGCTTCCTTCGCGTCGACCGATGCCCCCACCGCCCTGTGCAACAATGCGTGGGCATCGACTTGGGAACTCGGAGGCGACCCATGCCCCGCTTCGACGATCATCCTGACCGCTTGGCCGGACACGCGCCTTCGCGGCCCCGGCCCGAGCGCCGTTCGCCGCTGCCCGGACATCGACCCAAATCGGCCGCCGACGACGCCGAGGCGCCGCAACGCGTGCAACGGCTGCTGGAGAGCCCGAGCTACCGCCTGGCCGACGAGGACGTAGCCTTTCTCGCGCAGCCCGAGATGCGTGGCGTGCGATTGCAGCTCGACTTCTGGAAGACCGAGGACCTGCTTCAGGCGCACCGCGTGGAGCACACCGTCGTGGTGTTCGGCAGCACGCGCATCGCCGAGCCCGCGGAGGCGCGCCGGCGCCTGGAGGCGGCGCGGCGCGCGCTCGCTGCCGCGCCGGAAAATGCGGAGACAAGGCGCGCTCTGCGGATCGCCGAGCGCGCCCATGACAACAGCCGCTACTACGATGTCGCCCGCGCGTTCGGCCGCATCGTCGGCGAGGCCGGCGCCGACCATGCGCTGCGCCTCGTGGTGATGACGGGCGGCGGACCGGGGATCATGGAAGCGGCCAACCGCGGCGCCTTCGACGCAGAGGCGAAGACGGTCGGGCTCAACATCGCGCTGCCGCAGCCGCAGTTTCCCAACCCGTACATCAGCCCCGAGCTGTGCTTCCGCTTCCATTACTTCGCCATGCGCAAGCTCCACTTTCTGCAGCGAGCTCGCGCGCTGGTGGTCTTTCCCGGCGGTTACGGCACGATGGACGAGCTGTTCGAGACGCTGGCGCTCGTGCAGACGCGCAAGATCGCGCCGCTGCCGGTGGTTCTCGTCGGCGAGCGCTACTGGCGCCAGGCGGTGAACTTCGAGTTCCTGATCGAGGAAGGCACGATCGATCCCGAAGACGCGGAGCTGTTCTGGTTCGCGGAAGCCGCCGACGAGATCTGGGCCGGCATCAACGAATGGTATGCCGGCAAGGGCGAGGCACTGCTGGCGCCGACGGGCGGCCCCGCTCACCCATGATGCTTTCTTTCCACGGTGCCGACCAGGCGGTGACGGGCTCCTGCCATCGCCTGAGCGCCGGCGGGCTCGAGATTCTCGTCGACTGCGGCCTGTATCAGGGCAGTGGCGAGATCCGCGACGACAACGACGGGCCCTTCGGTTTCGAACCGGGCGGGATCGACGTGCTGCTCCTCACGCACGCCCACCTCGACCACTGCGGGCGGATCCCGCTGCTGGTGAAGCAGGGGTTCCGCGGGGGCATCGTCGCGACCGCCGCTACGCGAGAGCTCGCACGCCTCGTCCTGCTCGACGCGGCCCACATGCAGGAGGAGGAAGCGAAGCATGCGGGGCAGCGAGCGGGTCGCCGCGGCGCGGCGCCGCCCGAGCCGCTCTACACGATTGCGGACGCCACTTGGTGCTTCGATCGCTTAGGCCGGACGGTCGAGTACGGCAAGCCGCTGCCGCTCAACGACGCGGTCACCGCCACCTTCATCGATGCCGGGCACATCGTCGGCTCGGCGTCGATCGTCGTGGACGTCAAGGAAACGCAGGGACGTCGGCGCATCGTCTTCTCCGGCGACATCGGCAGCCCGGGCCATCCCATCGTGCGCGATCCCGTGCCGCCGCCGCCAGCCGACTACGTGGTCATGGAGACGACCTACGGCGATCGCGTCCACCGCAGCCTCCAGGATTCCGTGGACGAGCTTTGGCAGGCGGTCGCCGACGCCCTGCAGCGCGGCGGCAACGCGATCATTCCTACCTTCGCGCTGGAGCGCAGCCAGGAGGTCCTGTTCTTCCTGCGGCAGGGAATCGAGCGCGGGCGTCTTCCGCGCGGCCTGCCCGTGTTCGTCGACTCGCCGATGGCGATCTCGGCCACGGAGATCATGCGGCGCCACCCCGAATGTTTCGACGACGAAGCCCTGCGGGCGCTTGCCGCCGGCGATCCTTTCGCGGTGCCCGGCATGCGCTTCGTGCGCGAGACCAAGGATTCGATGGCGCTCAATCGAGTCGCCGGCGGAGCCGTGATCATGGCTGGCTCGGGCATGTGCACGGGTGGACGCGTCAGGCATCATCTGCGCCACAACCTGTGGCGGGCGCAGTCGAGCGTGATCTTCGTGGGCTATGCCGCCCAGGGAACCCTCGCGCGCCAGATCATCGACGGCGCCGGCACGGTGTACATCTTCGGCGAGCCGGTTCAGGTCAAGGCCCGGGTCCATACGATCAACGGCTTCTCCGCGCACGCCGATCGCGACGAACTTCTCGCCTGGCACGCCGCCACCGGGCGGCCGCGAACGACTTACCTCGTCCATGGCGATCCCGACCGCGGCATGAAAGCCATGGCCGAGCTCCTCGCGCAGCGCCAATGCTCGACCATGCAACCGACCCCGCAGCAGCGTGTCCTTCTGGACTGATTTCGTGGCCGCCTCGTCCGACCTCTCCGCTGCGGCGCAAGCCGGGCGCGAGCGTCCCCAAGGCGCGGCGGCGACCGAGCGCCCTTGGGTGAGGTTCTATGGCGCGGTGCCGGTATCGATCGACTATCCGCGCGTCACGCTGTACGAAGCCGTCGCGGCGACTGCGCGCCGCGTGCCCGATGCCATCGCCTGGAACTTCTTCGGCGCGACGGCGAGCTACCGCGAGCTGCTGCGCTCGATCGACGCTTTCGCCGACGCGCTCGCCGCGCTGGGACTTGCGTCCGGCGACCGGCTGCTGATCTCGATGCCCACCGCGCCACCGGGAATCGTCGCGTTCTATGCCGCGAACAAGCTCGGCGCCGTTCCCGCGCTCATCCACCCGCTTTCGACCGTGCCCGAGATCGAGCATTACCTCGACGCGAGCGGCGCCCGGATCGCGCTCACCCTGGACGCGTTCTACGGAGCGCTGGCGCAAGCGCGGCCGCGACAGCCGCTCACGCATATCGTGCTCGCCCGCCTGGGTGACGACCTCCCCGGCGTGAAGCGGCTCGGCTTCTGGCTCGTCCGAGGCCGCAAGATCCCTCGCGTTCCCTGCGATCCGCGCGTGCGCTGGTGGTCGAAGCTGATGGCCGTCGCGCATCCGTCCGCCGCACCCGCAGCGTCGAGCACCGACGACCCGGCCGCGATCCTGTTCTCCGGCGGCACCACCGGCTCTCCCAAGGCGATCGTGCTCTCCCATCGCAACTTCGTCGCCGAGGGCATGCAGGCGGCGGCGTGGGGCGGAATCGAGGCGGGCAGCGCGATCCTCGCCATCCTGCCGATCTTCCACGGCTTCGGCCTGGGCGTATGCGTGAACGCGATGTTCATGGCCGGCGGCACGGCGATCCTGGTGCCCCAGTTTTCCGCGAAGGCGGTCGCGAAGCTCGTTCGCACCAAGCGTCCGAGCATCCTGGTCGGCGTTCCGACGCTGTTCGAGGCGCTCGCCAGGGATCGCTCGCTCGCCCGGGTCGACCTCTCCTGTCTGCGAACGTGCTTCTGCGGCGCCGACACGCTGCCACGCGCGGTCAAGGAGCGCTTCGAGCGGCTGGTCGCGCAGCGCGGCGGCAACGCGCGCCTGCTCGAAGGTTACGGGCTGACCGAGGCGGTCACCGCCATCATCGCGATGCCGCAGAGCGAGTACCGCGAAGGCTCGATCGGGATTCCTTTCCCCGACATGGACGCCATGATCTGCCGGCTCGGCGCCACGGAGGCGGTGCCGCATGGCGAAGAAGGCGAGATCTGCGTCGCCGGACCGGCGGTGATGCTCGGGTATCTCGACGATCCCGAGGCCACGGCGACCGCGCTCAGGGTGCACGCGGACGGACGCACGTGGCTGCACACCGGCGACCTGGGCAGGCGCGACGCCGACGGCTTCTTCTACTTCACGGTGCGGGCGAAGCGGATGATCAAATCGTCGGGGTTCAACGTCTATCCCGGGCAGGTCGAGGCGGCTCTGCTCGAGCACCCGCGGGTGGCCGAGGCGTGCGTCATCGGCGTGCCGGACGAAAGCCAGGGCGAGCGCGTCGTCGCGGTCGTCGTGCTGAAGGACCGGGCGCACGAGAGCGACTCGACCGCGCGCGAGCTCATCGCCTTCTGCCGCGAGCGGCTCATCAAGTGGTCGTGCCCGCGGAAGATCGAATTCCGCGGCGAGCTGCCGAAGACTCGGATCGGCAAGGTGGACTTCAGGGCGCTCGCCGCCGAGCACGTCGCCCGGCATCGGAGCGAGAACCCATGAACGGCGGCGAGCGCGTGGCCGAGGCGCTGCGCGCGCACGGCGTGCCGTTCCTGTTCACGCTGTGCGGCGGCCACATCTCGCCGATCCTGGTGGCGGCGAAGGCGCGCGGGCTGCGCGTGGTCGACACGCGCGACGAGGCCACAGCCGTGTTCGCCGCCGACGCGGTCGCGCGCTTGACCGGCAAGCCGGGCGTGGCCGCGCTCACCGCCGGACCCGGGCTCACCAACGCGATCACCGCGCTCAAGAACGCGCAGCTCGCGCAGAGCCCGGTCGTGCTGCTGGGCGGCGCGGCGCCGACCGCGCTGCAGGGTCGCGGCGCGCTGCAGGACATCGACCAGCGCGCGCTGCTTGCGCCGCACGTGAAGCTCGTACGACAGGTGCAGCGGGTGCGCGATCTCGACACCGCCGTCGCGGAGGCGCTCGCGGTCGCGGCGAGCGGCGTGCCGGGCCCGGTGTTCGTCGAATGCGCCGTCGACCTTCTGTACGACGCGGCGACCGTGCGCCAGTGGTACGCCGAAGCAGCGGGCAAGGGGACTTCGCTCGGCGATCGGCTCCTTCGCTGGTACCTCGGGCGTCACGCAGAGCAGATGCTCGCGGGCAGCGATGAGGCGCTCGAGCATCGGATTCGCTCGATGCATCCGTCGCCTATTGCCGCGGCAGCCTCCTCCGCACGTGTTGCGCGGGCGGCCGACTTGCTCGCGCGCGCCAAGACTCCGCTGCTCCTCGTAGGCAGTCAGGCGCTGCTGCGCGCCGAGCGCGTGGACGAGATCGCGCGAGCGGCGGACCGCCTCGGCATCCCGGTCTACCTTTCGGGCATGGCACGCGGTCTCCTCGGGCGCGACCATCCGCTGCAGATGCGCCACGCGCGGCGCGCGGCGCTGCGCGAGTCGGACTGCGTCCTGCTCGCCGGCGTGCCCTGCGACTTCCGCCTCGACTATGGGAAGCAAATACGGCGCGTGGCGACGCTGATCGCGGCCAATCGCAGTGCGAAGGACGCGCGCCTCAATCGCCGGCCAACGCACGTCGCTCTGGGAGACGCCGGCCTGACGCTCGTCGCGCTCGCCGCGCGCCTCGGCGAGCGCGCGCGACGTGAGCCGTGGATCGCCAGCCTCCGCGAGCGCGACGCGGCGCGCCAGCGCGAGATCGACGCCGAGGCGGGTCGCACCGGCGAGCACGTCAATCCGCTCGCCCTGCTCCGCGCACTCGACGGCCTCGCCGGCGACGACGCGATCATGGTGGCCGACGGCGGCGACTTCGTGGCCACGGCGTCCTATGTGCTGCGGCCGCGCGCACCGCTTTCGTGGCTGGATCCCGGGGCGTTCGGGACGCTCGGCGTGGGAGCGGGGTTCGCGCTCGGCGCAGCCCTCGCGCGTCCGGCCTCGGAAGTGTGGTTGATCTGGGGCGACGGCGCGAGCGGCTACGGTCTCGCCGAATTCGATAGCTTCGTTCGCCATCGCGTTCCCGTCATCGCGGTGGTGGGCAACGACGCTCGCTGGTCGCAGATCGCGCGCGAGCAGGTGAAGCTGCTGCACGACGACGTCGCGACGACGCTCGCGCGCAGCGCGTATCACGAGGTCGCGCGCGGCTTCGGCGCGGCTGGCCTGGAGATAAGGAACGCGGGAGATATCGCCGCCGTGCTGCGCGAGGCGCGTGGCATCGCGCGCAGCGGCACGCCGGTGCTCGTCAATGCGTGGCTCGAGCCGACCGGCTTCCGCGAGGGGTCGATCTCGATGTAGGCGCGCGCCCCGGCAATACGAAGCACGCTCCGGATGGCGCCGCGATTCAGACACGAGCGGGCACGGCGACCGATTCCAGGAGCGCGAGCAGACCTCGGAGGAGGGCGAGCGGCGACGGCGGGCATCCCGCGATGTGCAAGTCGACAGGCACAACGTCGGCGACCCCGCCCGTGCAGGCATAGCTGCCACAAAAGATCCCGCCGTCTCGCGCGCAGTCGCCGACGGCGACCACCCACTTGGGTTCGGGCGTCGCATGGTACGTCCGCTCCAGCGCCTCACGCATATTGGTCGTGACGGGCCCGGTGACCAGCAGCACATCGGCATGCCGCGGCGAGGCGACGAAGCGAAGGCCGAAGCGCTCGAGATCGTAGACGACGTTGTTCAACGCGTGAATCTCGAGCTCGCAGCCGTTGCACGAGCCGGCGTCGATCTCGCGAATCGACAGCGTCCGGCCGAGTCGCGCTCGCGCGGCGCGCTCCACCTGCGCGGCCAACTCGGCGAGCGCGCCCTCGTCCGCGCGCGGCGGCGGCTCCGTCAGCGGGCCGTGAACGAGGCTCTTGAAAAGCATCCTGCGCATGGCGATCAGCGAGCGGTCAGGTCAGAGATCGTGGCCCGAATACGAGCAGTTGAACGACTTGTTGCACAGCGGGAAGTCGGCGACGATGTTGCCCTCGATCGCCGCTTCGAGCACGGGCCATTGGAACCACGACGGATCGCGCAGGTGGCAGCGCTCGACGTTGCCGTCGGCGCCGATCCTGAGCCACACCAGAACGTCGCCGCGGAAGCCTTCGATCAGCGCCATGCCTTCGCGTGCGTCCATCGTCGGAGATACGGTTAGCGAGTTGCCGACGCCTCCCGACGGCAGCTCGTCGAGGATCCGCTCGACCAGCTTGAGGCTCTGCTCGACTTCGCGAACGCGAATCCACACGCGCGCGTTCACGTCGCCCTCCTCCAGCACTGGCACTTCGAAAGACAGAGCGTCGTAAGGCGCATACCCCGGCGTGCGGCGCGCGTCGAACGACCGGCCGCTGGCGCGGCCGACGAACCCGCCGCAGGCGAAGCGGCGCGCGAGCGCGGGCGATAGGGTCCCAGTGCCGACCGTGCGGTCCTGCAGAGAGGCCGTGTTGTCGTAGAGCTCGACCAGCTCCGGGAAGCGCCTGCCGCATTCGCGCACCAAAGCACGAATCGTCTTGCCGCCGTCGCCGGGCAGGTCGCCGTGCACCCCGCCGGGCACGATCCGATCCATCATCAAGCGGTGTCCGAAGCAGTGCTCCGCCGCCCGCAGCACCTGCTCGCGCAGATGGCCGCAGTGCGCGTGCATCATCGCGAAGGCGGCATCGTTGCAGATCGCGCCGATGTCGCCGAAGTGATTGGCAAGCCGCTCGAGCTCGACCATCAGCGCACGTAGCCACACGGCGCGCGCGGGCACGTCCACCGCCAGCGCGGCTTCGACGGCGCGCGCGTAGGCCCAGGCGTAGGCCACGGTGCTGTCGCCCGACACGCGGCCGGCGAGCCGCGCTGCCCGCTCGATCGGAGAGCCCGCCATCAGCGCCTCGATGCCTTTGTGCACGTAGCCGAGTCGCGCCTCGAGGCGCACGACGGTCTCGCCGTTCGCGGTGAAGCGGAAGTGGCCCGGTTCGATGATGCCCGCGTGCACGGGGCCGACTGGGATCTGGTGCAGGCTTTCGCCCTCGACCGGCAGGAACTCGTAGCGCTCGGCGGCGCTCGCGGGCCCGGCCGAGTCGGACCGCGGCGCGCGCTGCCAGCGGCCGTGATCGAGCCAGGGACGCGCATCGTCGAGGCCTTCAGGCTGCAGCGCCCAAAGATCGCGCAGCGCGCGCTCCGACCGGATCGCCGGCGCGTGCACGCGGCCGACGGAGGGGAAGCGTCCGTCGGCGCAGGCGAGTGTCAGCACGCCGATCTCGTGCCGCGGCGCTTCGGCGAGCGCCATGTGGACGCGGTCGCGCTCTCCCCACAGGCCGAGCAGCGTCAATGCGCCGCTCGCCAGACCCTCGGCCGCCTGCGCCCATTGCTCGGCACCGACCAGCGCCCGCGGCCAGGGGCGATGCGCATGCGCGAGCCGCCCCGCACCGAGGAGCGCCTGCAGGCCGGGCGGAGGAGCGAGCTCGCTCATCCAGGGCCTACCGCAGCAGCTCCGCGACGTGCTGGAACCAGGCCACCAGCGGCGACGGGAGGAAGATGCCCGCGGCGAGCACCAGGCCCAGATGCGTGAACATCGGCACGAACGAGGCCTCGGCGCGCGCATCGCTGCCGTACGGCGCCCCGAAAGCCAGTCCGTTGAGCCGGTAGAGCAGTGCGCCCAGCGCCACCAGGAGCCCGAGACCCAGCGCGATGGCGAGCGCCGGCGCGCGGGCAAAGGTCGACGTGAGGATCAGGAACTCGCTCATGAAGACACCCATCGGCGGGAGCCCCACGATCGCGACCACGCCCAGCACCAGTCCCCAGCCGAGCACGGGGTGCGACACCGTCAACCCGCGAATGTCGGCCATCCGCTGCGTGCCCTTCACCTGCGCGATGTGGCCGACGGAGAAGAAGATTGCCGACTTGGTCAGGCTGTGCATGACCATGTGCAGCAGCCCGGCGAAGTTGGCGAGCGGGCCGCCCATGCCGAAGGCGAAGCTCACGATGCCCATGTGCTCGATGGAGGAGTAGGCGAACATCCGCTTGATGTCGTCGCGGCGGTAGAGCATGAAGGCTGCGAACACCACCGAGGCGAGGCCCAGGGTGACCATCAGTGGCCCCGGGGCGAGCGCGAGGGCGTTGGCCGCCATCACCATCTTGAAGCGCAGCAGCGCGAACAGCGCGACGTTGAGGAGCAGCCCGGAGAGCACGGCGGAGATCGGCGTCGGACCTTCCGCGTGCGCATCCGGAAGCCAGGCGTGCAGCGGAGCGAGGCCCACCTTGGTGCCGTAGCCGAGGAGCAGGAACACGAAGGCGAGGTTGAGCAGAGCGGGGTCGAACTCGGAGGCGCGGCGCACGAGCACGCTCCAGGCCATGGCGTCGAGACCCTCGCCCAGCACCGAGCTGGCGGCGAGGTACACCAGGATCGTGCCGAAGAGCGCCAGCGCAATCCCGACGCTGCCCAGGATGAAGTACTTCCACGCCGCCTCCAGCGCCTCGTGCGTGCGGTAGATCCCGACCATGAGCACCGTGGTCAGCGTGGCGAGCTCCACCGCCACCCACATCAGCCCCACGTTGTTCGCGAGCAGCGCCAGGTTCATCGCGAACATCAGCGTCTGGTACATGGCGTGATAGAAGCGCAGGTAGGCATGCGTGAGCCGACCGATCGCGAGCTCGTGCGCGATGTAGCTCGCGCTGAATACGCTGGTGGTGAAGCCGACGAACGTGCCGAGCACGATGAACACGACGTTCACGTCGTCGACGATCAGGAACGGCCCCGGCTCGGGGCGCACGGCGAACAGCGAGACGGCGCACGCGAGCGTGCCGAGCGCAGCCAGCGCGTTGAGCCGCGCCGTCGCGCGATCGTCGGGAAGGAAGGCGAGCAGCACCGCGCTCACCGCCGGGATGAGCAGGATCGCCTTCACGGCGAGCGCGCCCGGATCGGTCACGAACGCTTCCCCGCGCCCAGGGACGGCCCGGTCATATCCGCTCCACCCGGACCCGGTCGAGCGCGTGCACGTCGACCGAATCGAAGCGCTCGCGAATGCGGAACAGGAAGATGCCGATGACGATCAGCGCGATCAGAATGGAGAACGCGACGCTGATCTCCACCACCAGCGGCATGCCCTTGGCTCCGGTGGCGGCCAGGATGAGCCCGTTCTCGATCGACATGAAGCCGATCACCTGCCCGACCGCGTTGCGGCGCGACACCATCATCAGCAGTCCGAGCAGGATCACGGAGAGCGCGAAGGAAAGATCCTCGCGCACCAGCGTCCCGGCGTGGGCGGTGATCGGCAGCATGACCAGGATCGACAGCGCCACCAGCGCGATCCCGCCCAGCATGATCTGGCCGATGCCGACCACGGTCTCGATGTCGCGATGGATGCCGAGCCGCACGATGATGCGGTGGAGCGCCACTGGGATGACCATCGCCTTGACCACGAGCGCGATCGCCGCCGTGATGTAGAGATGCGGCGCGTCCTGGATGTGCGCCTGCCACGCCACCGAGGCCGAGACGATGAAGGCGTGCAGCGCGAACACGTTGAGCAGACTGAACATCCGGTCCTGGTAGAGCAGCATGAAGCTCACCAGCACCAAGCTGCCGGCGAAGAGGTGCGCGACGTCGAACGCGAGGCGGTCCATCAGATGCCCCGGGAGACGAAGAGCAGAAGCGTCGCGAGGAGGCCCAGCATCAGCGCGGCGCCGAGGAAGTCCGAGACGCGGAACACGCGCATCTTGGCGACCGCCGTTTCGAACACCGCAAGGAGAAAGCCCGCCACCGCGAGCTTGCCGGCGTAGACCAAGAGGCTCACCGCGTAGCTGCCGAAGCCCTCTCCGGCCACCGCGACGCCCCAGGGCACGAACACGCAGCCAATGACCGAGACGTAGAGCAGGAGCTTGAGCGAGGCCGCCGCCTCGATCACCGCCAGGTGGCGGCCGGAGTATTCGAGGATCATCGCCTCGTGCACCATGGTGAGCTCGAGGTGCGTGGCCGGATTGTCGATCGGAATGCGCGCGTTCTCGGCGATGGCGACCATCACCAGGGCGACCAACGCCATCGCCAGCGACACGCGCAGGCCTACGTCCGTGCTCTGCATGTAGGTGGCGACGGAAGAGAGCTGGGTCGAGCCCGCGAGCAGCGACAGGGTGAAGGCGATCATCAGCAGCGCGGGCTCCGCGAGCGAGGCGATCATCATCTCTCGGCTCGAGCCGATGCCCCCGAAGCTCGTGCCCACGTCCAGACCAGCCAGCGCCAGCATGAACCGCGCGCTGCCGAGCAGCGCCACGATCGCGATGAGGTCGCCGGCCGGCGAGAGCGCGAGGCCGGTGGCAAAGGTGGGCACCAGCACCGCCGCGACCCAGGTCGTGGCGAAGATGATGTACGGGGCGACGCGAAATACCCACGACGCGCTCTGCGCCAGCACGACTTCCTTGCGCAGCAACTTGAGCAGATCGCGGTACGGCTGGACGAGCGGCGGACCGCGGCGGCGCAGCAGGTGCGCCTTCACCTTGCGCACGTAACCGGTGAGAAGCGGCGCGAGCAGCAGAACGAGCGCCGCCTGCCCGAGCTGGACGAGGGCGTCGACGATCACTGCCATATGGCGAGCACCACGAGGAGCGCGACGAGCGCGCCCGCCACCAGGGTCAGATAACCGCGGATGGTGAGGTACTGGAGGTGATTGAGGAAATCGGCGGTCGCGCCCACGAGCTTGTCGACCGGCACGTAGAGCGCGCCCCAGACGAGGTCGCGCAGGTGCACCTCGAATCGCGCCGGCCGGCGCTCGCCGGGCGCCGGCATGTCGACCCGCTCGCGCGCGTGGAAAACGAGGCTGCCGAACACGCGCCGGATCGGCTGCGCGAAGCTGCCCGCTGTGTACTGCGTGGCTGGCGCAGGATCGGGAAACCCGCAATCCCAGGCGGGCGCCCGGCGAAGGGCGTGCGACGCCCAGCGATGGATCACGTAGGAAGCCAGCCCCGCCGCCGCGGCGATGAGGACGAACAGAACGAGGCCGTTGTAGGAGCTGCGGCTCGCGGCGATCGGCACGATGGTGAGCCAGTCGAGGGCCGCCTGCCGCGGCATGTGCGCGCCCACCGCGAGCTGCGCGACCGGCGCCAGCGCATCGAGGAAGTATGCGGGAAGCACGCCCGCGACGAGACACAGCCCCACGAACGCCAGCATGGCGGCAAGCGAGAAGCGATCGGTCTCACGAGCGGATTCGGCGGCGGCAGAGCGCGGCCGGCCGAGAAAGCTGATGCCGAAGGCCTTCACGAAGCACGCTCCGGCGAGCGCCGCCGAGAGCGCGAGGAGCCCGCCGACGGCGGGTACGAGGAACTTGAGCAGCCACTGCGGAAGCTGCGGGCTCAGCAGGATCGCCTGGAACGTGAGCCACTCGGAAACGAAGCCGTTGAACGGCGGCAACGCGGAGATCGCCGCCGAGCCGATCAGGAAGGCGAGCGCGGTGACCGGCATACACCGCACGAGGCCACCGAGGCGCTCCATGTCGCGCTCGCCTGTCGCCGTGAGGACCGCGCCCGCGCCGAAGAACAGCAAGCTCTTGAACAGCGAATGGTTGAAGACATGGAACACCGCCGCCGTCATCGCAAGCGCGGCGGCGCCGAGCATCGCGTCGGCGCGGAAGGCGAGCGCGAGGCCGAGGCCGATGAAGATGATGCCGATGTTCTCGACGGTGTGATAGGCGAGCAGGCGCTTCAGATCGTGCTCCATCAGCGCGTGCAGCACGCCGAGCACGGCGGTGATTCCTCCAAGTAGCAGCACCAGCGCGCCCCACCACCACGCCGGCGGTCCCGTCAAGTCGAAGACGATGCGAATGAAGCCGTACACCGCGACCTTGGTCATCACTCCGCTCATGAGCGCGGACACGTGGCTCGGTGCCGCGGGGTGCGCGAGCGGCAGCCACACATGCAGCGGCGCGAGACCGGCCTTGGATCCCGCGCCCAGAAGCGCCAGCGCGAGAAGCACGCCGCCAAGGACCGGCGAAAGCGACTGGCCGCGCATCGCGGCGAAGGCGTAAGCGCCGCCGGGGCCCGCGAGCAGACCGAAGCAAAGCAGCAGCGCCAGCGTGCCGAAGCTGGCCATCAGGAGATAGATGTAGCCGGCACGCGTATTGCCGGCTTCGCGGTGGCGAACCATGACCAGCGCCCACGAGGTGAGCGACATGAACTCCCAGCTCAGCAGGAACGTGAACGCGTCGTCGGCGAGCACGACCAGGTTCATGCCCGCAAGGAAGGCGAGGTAGAACGGCAGAACGCGCCGCGACTCCGGCTCGTGGCGGCCGTAGCCGAGCCCATACAGGCTCGCCGCCGCGCCACCGAGGTTGACCACCACGAGGAACGCCGCGGCGAGCGCATCGAGCCGGAAGTTCGCGCCGACCCATGGGAGCCCGAGAGGCAGGCGCAAGCTCTGGACAGTGCCCGCCTGCGCGAGCAGGAACGACAGCGCAGCGACGAGTGCGACGGAGGATACGAGCAGCGGCACCGCGTACGCGGGCGCACCCATGCGTGGCGCAACGACCACCGCGACGACGGCAGCGAGCAAGAGCGCCGCGATGCACCCGAGCAATATCTGGACTGTCACGCAGGCTCGTCCCGTGGTTGGTCGCGATCCGCAGCCAAGCGTTTCAACGAACCTTGAGCCGCACGCCGCGGCCGCCGCGCTCGCTCACAGCCCCCTCGCCGATGAGTTCGACGCCCGCGCCTTCGAGCGCCGCGATCAGCTTCATGAGCGAGTCCACGTTGCCCCTGATCACGCCCTCGCTTGCTTCCATGCGCTGGATCGTCGGCAGCGACAGCCCGGAGGCGGCGGCCAAGGCGCGCTGATCCATTCCCGCCAGCGCCCGGGCCGCTCGGAGTTGCGCAGCAGTAATCATGGTCCAGATATGATTATTGATGTTCTTGACATTAATATATAGACTTTCACCTTGCAAGCTCATCTAGGACGCCGCCCGTGGGGAGGGCGGCGGGTGCGCACGCGGCACCGAGGCCAGCGGCCGCGCTCGCGGCAGCGTAAGCGCCTGCGGAGGAATCGATGCAGCGACGCGATGTGGAAATCGGAATCGCGCAAGGACTCAATGCGCGGGCTTCCACCAGACTGGTGCAGGTCGCCGCGAGCTATTTGAGCAACGTTTCCGTGTCGCGCAGCGGACGCAAGGTGAACGCGAAGAGCCTGATGGGCGTGATGATGCTGGCCGCCGGTCCGGGCGCAAGGATCGTCGTTGAGACCGAAGGTCCCGACGAGACCCAGGCGCTCGAAGCCATCGTCGCGCTGCTGGAAAGCGGCGCGGCGCCGTGAGACCGGGCGTGGTGGACGGTGCCGCGCCGTACGAAGTCCGCGGCGCAGGCGCGTTGCGGCGCCAATGATGCAATCGAGCGGCGGTCGGCAAGGCCGCTTCCCGACTCACCGCGCGAAGACGAGCACGCTGTTGGCCGGCAGCGCGAGCGCGGCCGAAAATTCGAGGCCGTGCATCGGCTCCCCGTCCGCGAGGACGCGCCCGCCGTTGCCCACGACGTCCGGATTGACCCAGTTCTCGTAGACGTCGCTGTTGAAGACCTCGCGCCACTCCCCGCCGGCGGGAAAGCCGATCCGGTAGCCGAACCGGTTGAACGTCGAGAGGTGCGCGACGACGAGGACGTCGTGGCCCTCGGCTTCGACCCAGCGCTGAAAGGCGAGCACGCGGTTCGCGTCATGGACGTGCACGACGCGGAAGCCCTTTCCGCGCAAGCCCGGCGTGCGCCGGCGCAGCGCGATCAGCTCGCGGGTGAAACGCAGATGATCGAGCATCTGCTTGTCTGCCTTGTCGAGCCCCGCCCAGTAGAGCAGAAGGTCGGCGTGGAGCGCGAAATTGTCCGACCACTGCTTGTCCTCGAGGAACTCCTGGCCCATGAAGAGCATGGGAATGCCCGGCGCGGTGAGGCTGATCGCGGTCGCGACGCGCGATCGGCTCCGTCCGTACCAGGAGCGCGGATTGGAAGGATCGGACAGCCTCGCGATCCGCGGCTCGCGCCCGTCGTAGACGACATCGTGGTTCTCGGGACCCTGCACGAAACGCCATTGCTCGGCGAAGCTCGCAGGCCAGAGGCTCGCCGCGAGGCCCGGCATGTCGAGCGGGCGCTCGTCGGGGATGCTCGCCGCAGCGATCACGTTGCGCAGGCCGATGCGCAGGCCGTCCGTGAGCGAGGTGTCGAATCCGGCGCCCTCCGGCGGCGGCCATACGACGTACGGGTTGACCGCCCAGTATTCGGCCTTCTGGAGCGCGCTCGGCCGCTGGAAGCGCACCGTGGAACTGAGATCCTGGCAGAAGCTCCAGCCGTCGGGCGCGCCGTCGTGGTCGATCACGCTCACCTGATCGTAGCGAAATCCGTCGATCCGGTATTCGTTGAGAAAGAACTTCGCGTTCTGGATCAGGAAGTCCCGCACTTCCGGTTTGCCGAAGTCGAACACGAGCCCGCCGGCGTGCCCCTTGTCGGTGAAGTACAGCGAGTTGCGGTTGCCGCCTGCGGCGGGCTGGCGGTCGAAGAAGTACAGGCTCTCGTCGCCGAAGTCGCCGCCGGCGTGGTTGTACACGACGTCGAGCAGTACTGCGATGCCGTGAACGTGGCAGAGGTCGACGAGCGCCTTGAGCTGCGCCATCTCGCCGCGCAGATGGTCGAGCGCGTAGTGGGAGAGTCGTTGCGCGTCGAGCAGCGCGTTGAGACCGGCGAGATAGATGGGCAGATCGGCGTCGGCGACGCCGTAATCCATCTCCGGCGAGAAATAGTCGGTGCCGTTGTAGCCGAGGCTGAACTGGGTCTCGAATTCCTGGATCGGCAGCAGCTGCAGCGCGGTGACGCCGAGCTCGGCGAAGTAGGGAAGCTTGCGCGCGACATCGAGGAACGTCCCGCCCTTGCGCGGGAGATTGGGCGTGTAGAAGGTGCCAACGTGAAGCTGGTAGATCAGGAAGTCCTCGAATCGCGGCGTGCGGTATCCGGTCTCGTGCCAGGGGAAATCCGACGTGCGCACGATGCACACGCCCGGGAAGGGCGTCTCGAGCTCGCGCGCGTAGGGGTCGCGCTTCGGGCCCTCGCCGCCGTCGCCCACGACGTAGAACATATAGCGATCGCGATCGCGGACGCGGGGAAGGAAACCTCGCCAGTGTCCCTGATCGTCGCGCGGGAGAAGGCTTCGATCGTCGCGCGCCCAGGCGTTGAAGTCGCCCAGCACGTGCACGCTGCGCGCGTGCGGCGCCCAGACGCGAAACGTCGCGCCGTCGCCGATGAGCGTCGCGCCCATCGGCGTCGTGCTCACGACATGGTCGAGCGGGATCGGCATGGCTGTTCACCCGATGCGTCGACGCGGCTGCACGCGCAATGGCGCCGGCGGCGAAGTGTCTGGACTCCGGACCTTCCGTCCGATGCATCCGTGAGCCTAACCTTGCGTCGAGCGCGCTACAAGGCGAGCATTCACGCAAGGCGAGCCGCCGGTTCCGCGAACGGGCGCCCGTCGCCGCTCGCGAGCCGGGCCTTGGCCGCTTCGCGGTCGCCCGCGGCTGCGGCGCCGGGCATGCTAAGCTTCTTCCCGTAAGCCTTCCTTGCCGAGACCCGACCGTGACCAGCCTGCTGCCCGACGTCGACCCCGACGGACTGCTCGAATATTCGGTGGTGTTCACCGACCGCGCGCTCAATCACATGTCGCGCCGCTTCCAGGGCGTGATGCGCGACATCTCCGACACGCTCCAGCGCGTCTACCGGGCCCGCTCGGCGATCGTCGTGCCGGGCAGCGGTACCTTCGGGATGGAAGCGGTCGCGCGCCAGTTCGCGACCGGCAGGAAGTGCCTCGTCGTGCGCAACGGCTGGTTCAGCTTCCGCTGGACGCAGATTCTGGATGCGGGACGGATCGCGTCGGATGCGATCGTGCTCAAGGCGCGGCCGACCGCGACGGGCAAGCAGGCGCCCTACGCGCCGCCGCCCGTTGAAGAAGTCGTGGCCGCGATCCGCGAGCACCGGCCCCACGTCGTGTTCGCGCCGCACGTGGAGACCGCTTCCGGCATCATCCTTCCCGATGCCTACTTGCGCGCTGTCGGCGACGCGGTGCGCGAGGTGAACGGTCTGTTCGTGCTGGACTGCGTCGCCTCGGGCGCGATCTGGGTGGACATGGCCGCCGCGGGGGTCGATGTGCTGATCAGCGCCCCGCAGAAAGGCTGGAGCAGCACGCCGTGCTGCGGCCTGATCATGCTCAGCGCCCGCGCCCGCGAGCGGATCGACTCGACCACCAGCACGAGCTTCGCCTGCGACCTCCGCCAGTGGCTGCAGATCATGGAGGCCTACGAGCGCGGCGGGCACGCCTATTACGCGACGCTGCCGACCGACGCGCTCGCGCGGCTGCGCGACGCAATGGCGGATACCGAAGCCTTCGGTTGGCAGCGCGCCCGCGCCGCGCAGCAGGAGCTGGGCGACAAGGTGCGGCGCATGCTTGCCGCGCGCGGAATTGCCAGCGTGGCGGCGGAGGGCTTCGGCGCGCCGGGCGTGGTGGTGAGCTACACCCACGACCCCGAAATCCAGTCCGGCAAGGCGTTCGCCAGACTCGGCCTGCAGACCGCGGCCGGCGTGCCGCTGCGCTGCGACGAGCCGTCCGATTTCATGACCTTCCGCATCGGCCTGTTCGGTCTGGACAAGCTGCGGCACGTCGATCGCACGGTCGAGCGCCTCGAGCAGGCGCTGCAGAAGATCGGCGCGCGCGACGTGGCCGAGTCGCCGGCCGCCCGCTAGGGGACGCACGAGGAAAAGGTCCACAAGTTCGCCAACGTCGCAAGCATCCTGAAGCGGCGCATCGAGCTATTCGCGAACCTTCCAGTCGGCAAGCTCGACAGGCTCAAACTGCAGCAGCAACTGCGCGAGATCAGACGCGAATAACGGGCGGCTGTTCGCGACGGCATCGAACCGACAAGATCGGCGCGATCGAAGACGCCCGACTACGCCCGCTTGCGCCTGAGCTCGCGCCGCGGCGTGCAGGCGGTCTCGCCCTGGCAGCAGTTCTCGCTCAAGTACCCGAGCAGCTCGTTCATCTGCTCGTAGTTGGCGGAGTAGTAGACGAAGCGTCCGTCCTGCCGTGGCCCGATCATTCCGGCGTGGGTAAGCTCCTTCAGATGGAACGACAGCGTCGCCGCGGGAACGTCGAGGCGCTCGGCGATCGTGCCGGCCGGCAGTCCGGCGGGGCCCTGCTGGACCAGCAGCCTGTAGATCGCGAGCCGCGTGTCCTGGGCCAGCGCGGAGAGCGCCTTCACCGCGTCGGCTGTCTTCATCGTCGCAGGGAGTTTCCGGAGGTTCAGACCTTTTCCCTGAGCTGATTGAGGATGGCCGGATTCTCGAGCGTCGAGACGTCCTGGTTGATTTCCTCGTCCTTGGCGATCGAGCGCAGGAGCCGCCGCATGATCTTGCCCGAGCGCGTCTTCGGCAGATTGTCGCCGAAGCGGATCTCCTTCGGCTTCGCGATGGGCCCGATCTCCTTGCCCACCCAGTCGCGCAATTCGGTGGCGAGCGCGTGCGCGGCGTCGCCGGTCGGACGCGGCTGCTTGAGAACGACGAACGCGCACACCGCTTCGCCGGTTAGCTCGTCGGGCCGGCCGACGACCGCGGCCTCGGCGACCTTGGGGTTCGCCACCAGCGCCGACTCGATCTCCATCGTTCCCAGCCGGTGGCCCGACACGTTGAGCACGTCGTCGATCCGCCCCATGATCCAGTAATAGCCATCCAGGTCGCGATTCGCGCCGTCTCCCGCGAGGTAGAGCCTGCCGCCGAGCTCCTCCGGGTAGTACGACTTCTTATAGCGCTCGGGATCGCCCCAGATCGTGCGGATCATCGACGGCCAAGGCCGCTTGATGACCAGCATGCCGCCCTTGCCCTTCTCGACCTCGTGCCCGGTTTCGTCGACGATAGCCGGCTGGATGCCCGGCAGCGGCAAGGTGCAGGAACCGGGCTTGAGCGGTGTCGCGCCCGGCAGCGGCGAGATCATGTGGCAGCCGGTCTCGGTCTGCCACCACGTGTCGACGATCGGGCAGCGCGAGTTCCCCACCGTGGTGTAGTACCACATCCACGCTTCGGGGTTGATGGGCTCGCCCACCGTTCCCAGAATGCGCAGGCTGGAGAGATCAGAGCGCTTCGGAAGATCCGCGCCAGCCTTGATGAGCGAGCGGATCGCGGTCGGCGCGGTGTAGAACACGGTCACCTTGTGCCGCTCGATCATCTCCCAGAAGCGGCCCGCGGTCGGATAGGTCGGAACGCCCTCGAACATCACCTCGGTGACACCGCACGCGAGCGGGCCGTAGGCGATGTAGGTGTGCCCCGTGACCCAGCCGACGTCGGCGGTGCACCAGAAAACGTCGTTCGACTTGATGTCGAACACCCATTTCATGGATGTGATCGCGCCGAGAAGATATCCCGCGGTAGAGTGCTGGACGCCCTTCGGCCGTCCGGTCGAGCCGGACGTGTAGAGGATGTAGAGCGGGTGTTCCGCGCTGACCCATTCGGGCTCGCATTCGCCGGGCATGTCGGCCACCAGCTCGTGCCACCAGAGATCTCGCTTCGCGTTCCAGGCGACTCTCGATCCGGTGCGCCGGTACACGACGACGTGCCCGACCGACTCGCACTCGCCCATGCCGAGCGCCTCGTCGACAGCGGCTTTGAGCGGAATCTCGCGGCCGCCGCGGAACTGGCCGTCCGCGGTGATCACGACCTTTGCCTTGGCATCGGCGATACGCTCCTGCACGCTCTTGGCGGAGAAGCCTCCGAACACGACCGAATGCGGCGCCGCGATGCGGGCGCAGGCCTGCATCGCCACCACCGCTTCGATCGATCCCGGCAGGTAGATGAGCACGCGATCGCCCTTCTGCACGCCAAGCTTCCTGAGGCCGTTGGCGAACTGGCAGACCCGCTGATACAACTCCTTGTAGGTGACGCGCGTGACCTTCCCGTCGTCGGCTTCGAACGCGATCGCCGTGTGATTCGGGATCGTGTCGAGATGCCGGTCCAAGCAGTTGTACGAGGCGTTGATCAACCCGTCCTCGAACCACTTGTAGAACGGCGCATTGGATTCGTCGAGCGTCTTGGTGAAGGGCTTGCGCCATACCAGATTGTCGCGAGCGAGCTTGGCCCAGTAGCCGGCATAGTCCTTCTCGGCCCGGGCGACGAGCGCCTCGTAGTCCGCACGACTGACGTTGGCCGCAGCGACGAACTCGGGCGAAGGCTCGAAGACGCGAGTTTCACGCAGGACGGATTCGATATCGGCCATTGGGGTATCCCGTTCGTTGGTTTGCGGATCTGCAACACCGCAGGATGTGCCGGGCTGAGGCCTCGCGGTGCCCTGCCTACCGTAGCACCCGCTAGAGGCAAATGCAACTTCGGGCACGGGCATTGCCCTGTATCCGGGAAGGGATCACCGCCGGCCCCTACTGCTGGAAGCGAACGCCCACGAACGCGTTGGCGCGCGGCGTGTTGTAGTCCGCCACCAGCTCGTAGCGCTTGTCGAAGAGGTTGTTCACGCGCGCGAAGAACGTCCAGCTGCGAGCGAACGTGTACTCCAGCGTGAGGTTGGTGAGCGCGTATCCCCCCATGCGCCGCGTGTTCGCCGGATCGTCGAAGCGCGCCGACGAGGCCGTCTCCTCGACGCCGAGACGCCACCGCCCGAATGCATGCACGAGGAAGAGCGCTGCGTGCCGCCGCGCCCGCCGCGGCAGGAGCGCGCCGGTCGCGTCGTCCTCGGGCCGCTGCAGGTCCACGCTGACCTTGACCGAGGTGTCGCCCCACGTTCGGTCGTAACCGAGCCCCACCCCTTCGAGCGTGGCCCGGGCGACGTTCTGCGGCAGGCAGTTGAAGTTCTCGTCGCACTCGAACACGATCAGGTCGCGCACGCGGTTGCGATAGGCGACGATCCGCGCCTGCTGTTCCGGGGCCGTGTAATAGAGGCCCGCCTCGACGTTCCTCGACTTCTCCGTTTGCAGGCTGGGATTCGAGAAGCCGGGATAGTACAGGTCGTTGAAAGTCGGAATCTTGAACGCGGTTCCGGCGCTCACCATCGCTCGCCACGCCGGTGCGAAGCGGTAGCCGTAAGCGAGGGTTCCCGTGGTCTCGCCACCGAACTGCGAGCTCCGGTCGTAGCGCAGGACTGTCTCCACGTCGTGCGGTCCTTGGTGAAGCTGGTAGATCGCCCCCGCGGCGTTGGTCGTGCGCTCGGTCACCGCGAAGGCGGTGTCGCTGCTCACGCGCTCCTCGCGCCGCTCGGCGATGAGCTGCAGGACCCCGGCCGGCAGCGTGAGCTCGTTCTGCCACGTATAGAGGCGCTGCCGGGTACGGAAGATGCCGCCGAACGTCGACTGGCTGCTGTCGCTGTCGTCACGCGTCTGCGCCGCGCTCAGCCGGCTGGTCCACGCGGCCGTCCAGCGGTCGTGAAGTGCCAGCACGTAGCTGTCGACGGTCGTTATCGTGCGATCGTCGACGTTGGGCGATTCGTCGAACTGCGCGTCGAGGCGGCTGTCGAAGGCCTGCGCCCTCAGATCGTGGTCGGCGTTGATGTGCCACGTGGCGCTGGCCGAAACGTTCCCGTTGCGGTAGCCGTCGCGATCGGGGTTGTAGCTGAAGTTCTGCGGATTCCAGATCGCCGTGAAGCCCTGGGAGCGCGCCGCGCCCGCCTGCAGCGCATAGGTCCATGACGCTGCGCCGCCCGCCACTCCGGCGGAGACCTTCTCGGTGTCGTACGAACCGTAGCCGGCGCTGGCGTTGAAGCGCGCACCCTCCTGCTCGCCGCGCCGGGTGAAGATCTGGATCACGCCACCGATCGCATCCGGCCCGTAAAGGCTCGAGGCGGGGCCGCGCAGGATCTCGATGCGCTCGATCTGATCGACGGGAATCGCTTCCAGCGACGCCGTGCCGGTGGTCGACGAAGCGATGCGCACGCCGTCGAGCAGCACCACCGTGTGGTTGCCGTTGGCGCCGCGCAGGAACACCGCGGTCGAGCCCGCGGGTCCGCCGTTGGTGGAGATCTCCACGCCCGGCTGCCTCGCCAGGACGTCGGCGACGCCCGATTGACCGGCGCGGGCGATCTCCTCCGGACCGATGATCGTCACATCGGCAAGGACTTCCGATACCGGCTGCGCCAGCCGTGCGGCCGTGACGACGACCGGCTCGAACGCTGCGTCGGGAACAAGCGTCGGCAGACCTTGCGCGCTCGCGACCGCGACGCCGAGCGCCGCTGCGAGCGCTGCCATCCTCACCATCCCGGGACCAGACATGATCGTTTTCTTCCGCAAAGCCGCGCATCCCCGCACGACGGTGGATCGAAGCATCGCGGAATGGCCGACGCAGGCCGGCGGGCCGCTCGCGCGTGGTGGCGAGTGCCCGGTCAGTCCGTCATCGCTACCCCGCGACGCGCCTCAAGACCCGGAACGCGATTTCCTTGCGCGTGCCGGCGCAGGCCGGTCTCCGGGCTCATCGGTCTTGGTTCCCCGCCTTCCCATTCGCGGTGGAGCGAATAGTGGTCCGATGCGCCGTGGGTCCGGCACACCGTAGGGAACCCGCACCGATTCACCGTTGCGGGGGCAGCGCCGGGATTGCGGCGGAGTGTCTCCCTTCGCCGCGCACCGGCTTCCCGTTTCACCCGCCGGGCGAGACTCGCGCGGCGGACACCTGCTGGAGGGCGATCGTAGCCTGCGTCGCGCCTGGGAGACAAGTGGCGCGCAGACGCGTGGCGTGACGGCCGCGTCGCGGCCGCTAGAACAGGCCGACGACCTTCCCGTCGTCGGTCAGATCGATCTTCTCGGCGGAGGGCACCTTGGGCAATCCGGGCATGGTCAGGATGTCGCCGCAGACCATGACGATGAACTCGGCGCCCGCCGCCAGCCGCACGTCGCGGACGTTGACCGCATGTCCCGATGGCGCGCCGCGCAACAGCGGATCGGTCGAGAACGAATACTGGGTCTTCGCCACGCAGATGGGGTAATGCCCGTAGTCCTCCTGCAACTTCCTGATCTGGGCCCGGACCTTGGTGTCGGCTGTCACCTCCGAGGCGCCGTAGATCTTGGTCGCCACCGCCTTCATCTTCTCCCACAGAGGCAGCGAGTCTTCGTAGACGTAGCGGAAATCGGGCGGCGCGGCTTCGATAAGATCGACCACGGCGTGCGCGAGCTCCGTCGCGCCCTTGCCGCCTTCCGCCCAGTGCCGGCCGACGACGACCGGCACGGTGTGGTGTGCCATCTTCGTTTTCAGCAGCTCGATCTCCGCCGCGGTGTCGTTGGCGAAGTGGTTGACCGCCACCACGCACGGCAGCCCGTAGTGGTTGCGCACGTTGTTGACGTGACGCTCGAGGTTGGCGATGCCCGCCTCCAGCGCTCGCAGGTTCTCGGCGCCGAGCTCCTTCAGGTCCACGCCGCCGTGATATTTAAGCGCGCGCACGGTGGCGACGATCACCACCGCCGACGGACGCAATCCCGACTTGCGGCACTTGATGTCGACGAACTTCTCCGCCCCGAGATCGGCACCGAAGCCGGCCTCGGTGACGACGTACTCGGCGAGCTTCAGCGCCGTGCCGGTCGCAATCACCGAGTTGCAGCCATGGGCGATGTTGGCGAACGGGCCGCCATGGATGAACGCCGGGTTGTTCTCGAGCGTCTGCACGAGGTTCGGTTTCAGTGCATCTTTGAGTAGCACCGTCATCGCCCCGTGCGCCTTCAGGTCCTTGGCCTGGACCGGCTTGAGATCCTTGGTATAGCCGACCACGATGTTGGCCAGCCGCTGCTTCAAGTCCTTGAGCGACGTCGCCAGGCACAGGATCGCCATCACCTCGGACGCGACGACGATGTCGAAGCCGTCCTGGCGGGCGAATCCGTTCGCCGGTCCGCCGAGACCCACGGTGATCTCCCGCAGCGCGCGGTCGTTCATGTCCAGCACGCGGCGCCAGGTGATGCGACGGACGTCGATGCCGAGCGCGTTCCCGTGGTGAACGTGGTTGTCCAGCACGGCAGCGAGCAGGTTGTTGGCAAGCTGGATGGCGTTGAAGTCGCCCGTGAAATGCAGATTAATGTCCTCCATCGGCACGACCTGCGCGTAGCCGCCGCCCGCGGCGCCGCCCTTCATCCCGAACACCGGTCCGAGGCTCGGCTCGCGCAGGGCGATGATCGCGTTCTTGCCGATGCGATTGAGCGCGTCGCCCAGTCCCACGGTGGTCGTGGTCTTGCCCTCGCCGGCGGGCGTGGGGCTGATGGCCGTCACGAGTATGAGCTTCCCGTCGGGACGATTGCGCAGCGACTCGACGTACTCGAGCGACAGCTTCGCCTTGTAGTGCCCGATCGGCTCGAGATAGCGCTCGGGGATGTCGAGGCGGTCGCGCGCGATGTCGGCGATGCGCTTCATGGTTGCGCCTTGCGCGATTTCGATGTCGGGAAGCATGAGGGTCCTTGTTCGGAACTCGAGGCACCGCGCCGCGAGGTACGCACACGCTGGGCGCTGCCCGAATGGTAGCGGTAAGATGGAGAAGTGCAACCAATGGACCCTCAGGAGCTCAAGAGCTGGCGCAGGCGGCTCCGCGCGGATCTCATCGCCCGCCGCATGGCGGTCGAGCCTGAACGGCACGCCCGCTGGAGCGAGGCGATCGCCCTCGATCTGGGCACGCTGCTCGAAGGCGTTCCTTCGGGGCGTGTCATCGCATTCTGCTGGCCGTATCAGGCCGAGTTCGACGCGCGGCCCGTCGTCCGGCGCTGTCTCGAGCGCGGCGCGCGCGCCGCGCTGCCGGTGGTGGTGGCGCCCCGCCAGCCGATGGTGTTCCGACAATGGACGCCGGAAACCAAGATGGCGCCTGGCGTCTACGACATTCCGGCCCCTGTCGACTCGGAGGAGGTCGTCCCCGATGTCGCGCTCGCGCCCCTTGCCGGGTTCGACGAGCAGGGTTACCGGCTCGGCTACGGCGGCGGCTTTTTCGATCGCACGCTCGGCGCGATGACGCCGCGTCCGCTCGCGATCGGCGTGGGCTTCGAGCTCGGCCGCGTGCCGACCATCTATCCGCAGTGGCACGACGCGGCGATGGACTACGTGGTCACCGAGAAGGGAATCTACAAACGAGAGGAGAGCGGGCTCATTCCCGTGCGCGCCGACACGCTGCCGTTCGGCAGGCACTAGTGCCGAGGAGACTCGTCCTCGGCCTGGGCGTCACCCAGATCATCTCCTGGGGCGCGCTGATCTACGCCATCGCGGTCCTCGGCTCGCCCATGGCCGAGGAGCTGGGCGTATCGCGCACCGTCGTCTTCGGCGCGTTCTCGGCAAGCCTGGTAGTCTCGGGGCTCGCCGGCCCACGCGTGGGCAGGCTCATCGACCGCCGCGGCGGCCGCAACCTTCTCGCGCTCGGATCGATCGGGGCGGCGATCTCGCTGGCGCTTATCGCCTTCGCGCCCGGCGTCGCGTCCTTCTTCCTCGCCTGGCTCCTCGCCGGCATCGCGCGCGCCATGACGCTGTACGAGGCCGCTTTCGCGACGCTTAGCCAGCACACCGCGAAAGCGTTTCGCAATTCGGTTACGGCACTCACGCTTCTCGGCGGCCTCGCCGGAACGGTGTTCTTTCCGCTCTCGCTGTTCGGGCTGGAGCATCTGGGTTGGCGCGGCACGCTTCTCACCTACGCCGCCGCGGAGCTGCTGCTGTGCCTGCCGCTGCATCTGTGGTGCATTCCGCACGGTATCGAGCACCGAGTCGCCGAAACACAAGACGCGACGAGCGCCGCGGCGGCGAACCGCGCGCCGCGTCCGCCGGCGTCGTTCGCCGCGCTCTCCACCTCCTTCGCGCTGTCCGCCTTCATCACCTCGGCGATCTCGGTGCACGTGATCAACCTGCTGCAGGTGCGAGGACTCTCGGTCGGCACGGCGGTGTTCGTCGCCTCGCTCATCGGACCGATGCAGGTCGCGGGACGGCTCGTCGAGTTGGCCTTCGGGCGCCGGTTTCCCGCCGTCGCGATCGGCGCCGCGACGCTGGTGTTGCTCGTGCTCTCGTTGCTCAGCCTGTCCGCCGCCGGCGGGATGGCTATCGCGCTCGCGTTCGCGCTCAGCTACGGCTGCGCCAACGGGGTGCAGACGATCGTGCGCGGCACGGTGCCGGCGGAACTCTTCGGGCGCGAAGGTTACGGCCACACGGTGGGGCGGCTCGCCGCGCCGTCGTTCATCGCCCGCGCGGTCGCGCCGATCGGGCTCACGCTCGTCGCGGCGCCGCAGCTCGGCGTCGACTTATCGGTGCCCGTGCTCGTCCTCGTCGCGGCGCTGGCGCTCGTCACGTATCTGGTCGCGGTGCGCCACTGGCTTCGGCCCGCGCGCGCGACCGCGGGCTGATCGCGCTCGGACAATTCGCGAGCGACGGCCGATGGCGAGTCAGACGATGCCGGGCACGAAGCGCTTGGTGCGCGCGCAGTACGCGGCGTACGCGGGATGCCGGGCCCGCATCCATCGCTCCTCGAGCTCGGCTTTCGCGGCGAGCACCGCGACGAGCGCGGCTTGCGCCAGCCACGCCTGCCATGATGCCGCGGCCCATGCCGCGGCGATTCCGCAGAGCATCACCGCGCTGTACATCGGATGGCGGATCCAGCGATACGGACCTTGCTCGATCAGCCGCCCGCCGGCACGCGGCAGTGGTCGGACGTTGAAGTTGCCCGGACGATTCCAGTACAGCGCCCAGGCGATGAGCGCGATTCCCGCGGCCGCGAAGATCCATGCGCCGGGTGGAGCGTGCCCGCGAAGCAGCGTCGGCGCGCCGAGCGCTGCGAGCACGGCGATGAGCAGCAGCTGCAACACCACCAGGGCATTGCCGACGAAGAGGGCGCGATGGTCGTTCGGCGTCATGGCGAGCGAACCCCTCGGGCCGCGGCGGATATCGACGCCGGGCTCGAGGCGCGGCGCGAACATCCCGCGAAGCTTACGGGGATTGTCGCGTCCGTTCCACGCCCCCATCTTGAAGGCATGACTGCCATCAACCTCACCCGCGCCAACTTCGACGAGGCGGTGCTGCGCGCTTCCGCGACCCGTCCGGTGCTGGTCGACTTCTGGGCGCCGTGGTGCGCCCCGTGCCGGGCGCTCGCGCCCATCCTGGAGCGCCTGGCCGCCGAATACGCCGACCGCTTCACGCTGGCCAAGCTCGACACCGACGAGGAGCCGGAGCTGGCGGCGCGCTACGGCGTGCGCGGCATCCCCAACTGCAAGCTCTTCGTCGACGGCGAAGTCGCGGACGAATTCACCGGCGCGCTGCCGGAAAGCGCGCTGCGCGCGTTCCTCGCCGCGGCGCTGCCTTCGCCCACCGCGCCGCTCGTCGCGAGGGCGAACTCCATGCTGGCCGGCGATGCGGCCGGTGCATTGGCCAAGCTCGACGAGGCGCTCGGCATCGACCCCCGCAACGAGGATGCTCGGCTCGCCCGCGTCGAAGCGCTGCTCGCGCTGCAGCGCGCGGCCGAGGCGAAAGCCGCACTCGAGGCCCTGGAGCGCGACATGCCGCGGGTGCGCGACGAGCGCCGGCTCGCCGCTCTCAAGGCACGCGCGACGTTCGTCGACCATGGCGACGCGGACCTCGCCGAGCTGTCCCGCAGAGCGTCCGCGACGCCGATCGACTGCGCGGCGAAGCTGGCCTACGCCCGCGCTCTCGCGGCGGCGGGCGACTACGAGGCCGCGCTTGCCGAGGCGCTCGCGGTGGTGCGCGCCGACCGCAGCTTCGACAACGACGCCGGCCGGCGCACCATGCTGATGGTGTTCGACGCGCTGCCTCGCGACAGCGATCTCGCGCGGCGCTATCGGCGCCAATTGGCCGCGGTCGTCTCGTAGGTCGGAATTAATTTAATTCCGCCCTACCGTCGCATCTCTCGCCCGTCGCACGTCGCAATTAATTCCGACCGGCCCGCGCCGCGATCCCGCGCGCGAGCGAGCGCACGAGCCCCGCGAATGCGATCACCCACGCCGCCATTGCGACGTAGACGAGCCAGGGCAGGATCGGATACAGGAATTCGAGCCCGAGGGCGTGGGCCATGTCGAAGGTGCACGCCGCGTACATCCCCAGCGGAAACACCGCGCCCCAGTACAGCGGATCGTAGGTGAGCGGGAAGCGGGCATAGACGTGGCGCCAGACGACCAGCACGACGAGCATCGGGATCCACCACGTGCCCGTGGCCCAATAGAGGACGGTGAAGCCCTTGATGAAGGGCGCCAGCGAGGCGAGAAACGGCGCCTCGGGCGCATTGACGATGAGGAGCGAACCGGCGAGCGTGGAGATCGCCATCGCGCCCATGTTGATCCAGTACGGCGGCGACAGGTCGCCCGGCGCCAAGCGGAAGAAGTTGTAGCGGTAGAAGATGAGCGAGATCATCCAGACGTAGAGCATGCCGCCCCACAGCCACATCGACAGCGCCAGGAAATTGAGTGCCAGCTTGTGGAACGCTTCGTAGTGCGGCGCCAGGTACGCGCTCAAGACGGCGATCGCCTGCGTGGCGACGACCGCCAGAAGCCATGCCCCCGAAATTCCCTCGGCGAGTGCCGGCTTTTTTTCCTTCACCGTAAAGGCGGCGAAGATCGTATAGGTGAGACCGATCCACAGCGCGAGCGCCAGCAGCCACAGCGCGGTCGCCGCGACGTGGTTCCCGCGCAGGACGACGAACTGGCTGCCCAGGACGCCGCAGGCCGCGACGCTCGTGAAGAACCCGGGGCCGCGCTGGTGATCGACGAGATCGTGCCATGCTTCGCCGGGAAACCACGCCACCCGCAGCGCCGTGAGCACTGCGAGCACGCAAAAGGCAACGACGTTGAGCGCGAAGAGCGCCAGGCCAACGTTGGACAGGCCGAGCAGCTGCGCGTCCAGCGAGACGATGCCGGTGGCCATGACCAGCGCGAAATAGGCGGGCGCCAGCCCGCGCGCCGCCTGGCGCAACGCGCCCGGGCGGGTGCGCTGCACGGAATCGGATCGAGCCAACGTGGCGGCCCTCCTGCGAAACCCGACTGCGAGTCGGTGGTCGAATTATCAACCCGGGTCTCGCCGGGTGCATCCGGGAGGAAGGCCGGTCCATGAACAGCGCGCGACGACTGCACGAACTGGGCCAGCGGCTTTGGCTGGACAACCTCTCGCGCGAGCTGCTGGAGAGCGGGACGCTCGCGCGCTATATCCGCGAGCTGTCTCTCACCGGGCTCACGTCCAATCCCACGATCTTCGACAAGGCGATCCGCCACGGCGCGCTCTACGACCGGACGATCCGCAGCGCCCCCGGCGATCGCAGCGACGAAGCGGTGTTCTTCGATCTGGCGATCGAGGACCTGCGCCGCGCCGCCGCGCTGTTCCGGCCCGCCTTCGAAGCCTCGGGGGGCGCGGACGGCTGGGTGTCGCTCGAAGTCTCGCCCTTGCTGGCCGACGACACGGCGGGCA
>Ga0335081_10001248_pt1 | contig 40575 bp, 38 predicted proteins | sample Lox_Sample_35_FD_206713 | JGI IMG/M metagenome (GOLD analysis project Ga0335081, IMG submission 206713) | Soil microbial communities from Loxahatchee National Wildlife Refuge, Florida, United States - Lox_Sample_3.5 | ecosystem: Environmental > Terrestrial > Soil > Wetlands | place: USA... | reverse complement strand
GCGCCTGGCACTAACGCGCGCCATGCGGCATTTCTGGAAGGACTCCGGCAACTGGGTTGGATACCGGGGCGCAATGCGCGTATCGAGGTCCGCTATGGTGGAGGCGATGAAGCTCAAACACGCAAGCATGCGGCAGAACTAATCGCGCTTGCCCCGGACGTAATTGTGACCGGTGGAAGCACGGCGCCGGGGGTAATGCTGAAAAGTAGCCACACGATTCCCATCGTGTTTGTCATCGTCCCAGACCCCGTTGGCGCCGGCTACGTCAAGAGTCTGTCGCGTCCGGGCGGCAATGCCACCGGCTTTATGATGTTTGAATACAGCTTGTGCGCAAAGTGGCTGGAGCTCCTCAAGGAGATCGCGCCAAGCGTGACGCGCGCAGCAGTCCTTCGCGATCCTGCCTTCGCCGCCGGCATCGGCCAATTCGCCGTCATCCAATCCGTGGCGCCCTCGGTCGGCATCGAAGTAAGTCCAATCGACCTGGGCGAGTCAGCGGAGATTGAACCCGCTATCGCGGACTTCGCGCAGTCGTCAAATGGAGGCCTGGTCGTGACGGCGAGTGCGATAGCGGCGACCCACGCTGATCTGATCATTGCTGCGGCCACCCGTTACAAGCTGCCCGCAGTCTACGTTCAACGTCCTCAGGTTGCTGCCGGCGGATTGATGTCCTATGGGCCAAACTTTGCCGACCAGTACCGACGCGCGGCTTCCTACGTCGATCGCATCCTCAAAGGCGAAAAGCCGGCGGATCTGCCAGTGCAGGCACCGAACAAGTATGAGCTTGGCATTAATCTCAAAGCCGCCAAGTCGCTCGGCCTTATCGTACCGGCCGCGCTCCTCGCACGCGCCGACGAGGTGATTGAATGAGCCGACGCGAGTTCCGTGGCTGCTCCATCGCTGACTGTGCCGCATCGGAGTAGCCCGTACGGATCAGTGCGGGAAGTGGGAGGAGTGCAGTGAAAAAACGGATCATCCTTTTAAGGTTTGCAGTTGGCTTCATGCTATCGGCGGCCGCTTCGGTGAGCGCGGCTCGCCCGGAGAGCAGCGCGACCTTGATTACGCTCGGCACCCGCGGTGGCCCGCTGCCGACCCGCGATCGGGCGCAATCGTCCAATCTCCTTGTGGTCAACGGCACACTTTATCTCATCGACGCTGGTGGCGGGGTCACCGGCCGCATCGTCCAGGCCGGCTATGATTTTCGCAAAGTCGGAAAAATCTTCATCACCCATCCACACAGTGATCACAGCGCCGGCTTGGCGACGCTATTGGTGTCGGAATGGGAATACCAGCGTGCCGAGCCAGTCGACGTCTATGGCGGCGGTGTCGAGGCGCTGGTGAGGGGTGCCATCGCCTATCTGACGCCGAACGCAGAAATCCGCTGGGCCGAAGGCAAGAAGCGACCCATGATCGATGTCTTTCATGGTCATGACATCGGTCCGGGCCTCGTCTATCAGGACGAAAATGTAAAGGTGACCGCAGTCGAGAACACGCACTTCCACTTCGAGCCCGGTACGCCACCCTATGGCAAGTACCATTCCTATTCCTACCGCTTCGAGACTCCCGGTCGCGTCGTGTTCTTCACTGGCGACACCGGTCCCAGCGATGCCGTGGTGGAATTGGCCAAGGGCGCGGATCTCTACGTCACAGAAACCACCTCGCCGGACGACGTTGTGGAACTATTCAAGAAAAACGGTGCATGGCAGGCGAAGACCCCAGGCGAACAGGAAGGCTTCCTGCGTCATATGCATGAGGAGCACGTGACGCCGTCCGACATTGGCAAGATGGCGGCCAAGGCCGGCGTCAAGGCGGTCGTGATGACCCACCTCGGTCCATCCATCAATCCAAGCGATGACTATCAACGTTTTGTCGACGAGGCGAAGAAGGACTATTCGGGGCCAATTACGGTCGCAAAGGATCTGATGAAGTTCTGAAGTCCGGCCGAAGTCGGTGAGACTGGACCTCCAAGGCGCCGCGGCCCATCAGGTCGCTACTGCGGTCGCAGTCGGGAGCGCAACCGACCATCAAAGGCGGGGCCGGCGCGAATACCGGCCCTCGCGCACATGATCCAATTATCGGTGCATCAGAATTTGTAGTTCACGCCGAGCTTGATGAGTTCCTTGCGTTCCTTGACGGTGCCGCTGAACGGCGTTGTAACGCAGACGCCGAAATTACAGTTCACGTCGGTGAAATTTACAATCTTGTTGCCGTAGTCGATGAGGTTGTACTCGATCTTTGCGGTCCAATTGTTGGTGAGCGCGTATTCAAGGCCAAGCCCCAAGAGCACGCCAGTGATGGTAGCGCTGCCAGTTTCAGAGAAACTGAAATTGGGCGGCTCGACCTCGATTGAATTGTACTTGAACCTCCCGACCACACCGCCCAATTTGCCGTAGATGAAGGCGCGTTCGTAGACTGTCAAACCCGCACGCACGGAGATCGCTCCGTCCCAGAGATTGCGGGCTTTTGCATCGTTGAGGAACGTGGGGTCCTGATCAAACTGACGGTCGTAGAGACCGGAGCCCCAAAATTCACCTTCAAGACCGACGACGAACATGTTCCATTGGTAATTACACCCGGCCTGCACGCCGCCAAGGGCGCCGACACCACTTTCGACCCCCTCACTCGTATAACTCGATGTCTCCCACCCGGCCCCGGCATGGGCGCCCAAGTAGCAGCCGGTCCAGGTGAAGACTGGCGCTGCCGGCATTGCTTTGACGGGCACGGCCATGTCGGCTGCCATCGCGGGCGCCGCGAACAATGTGGCGAGTGCGGTGATCTGCAGCGCAAACCTTTTCATGTGCGGCCCCGATGTTAGATTGTGCGGGGTGATCCTACACCTCGGGAGCGGCGATTGCTGTTGCAGGGGCGCCACAGTCCGCATAAAACGCGCGTTCCGCACTTATACCGGCAGATGCCCGAGTGACGTTGCTGTGAGGCCCTTGGCCTCTTTTCCTTTCACTGTGCCGTAGCGGCAACAGCTTTCCGACGGACCGTCTGGTAGCCTGGGAAGATGGGATTTGGGGGAAGTCATTTTGAGGGAAGTCATGGGATACGCGAAGTACGGGCGGTTTGCCCTGGCGGCGCTTCTCATCGCTGCACCGCTTAGCATCGCCAACGCGGCAGACATGGCGGTTAAGGCCCCACCTCCGCCGCCCGAGGTGTGGAGCTGGACTGGATTTTATATCGGCGTACATGCCGGCAGCGGGTCGAACAGAGGGAATCTGCGTGCTGACTATCTGCCGTTTCCAACCTTCGGTCTCGATCCAACTGTGGCGACTTCGAGCGAGTTGGGCACGCTTGGCGGCGGCCAAGTGGGCTACAATTGGATGGTCGCGCCGAATTGGCTCATCGGCTTCGAAGGCGATGGGTCAAAGACCATTATCGACTCCGACCTCACCGCGATTCCAATAATTTTCGCAACCGGACTCCCGCAAATCGTCCAGCCGACCAGTTGGACGCGGAATCTCGAATGGATGGCGTCCGCGCGGGGACGTCTGGGCCTTATACCGACGCCTAATCTGCTGCTTTACGCGACTGGAGGCGCGGCATGGGGCGGCTTCAATTACAACGCCCAATTTGTAAATACGACTGCCGGATCCAACAACTGGATCGCCCCCTTCAGCAAAACCCAGTCGGGTTATGTGGTTGGTGGCGGCGCGGAATGGATGGCCTCAGCGCACTGGCTTCTTCGTGCCGAATATCTTTTCTACCGGCTGCCCGGCGCGTCGAACCTCGCCAATAATCCCGCGTTTCCGACCTTCCCGATCCAGTTCACGTGGAACGCGACCAACACGAACGTGGTTCGCCTCGGCGCGAGCTATAAGTTTTGATTGAAAATCGATTGGGTCTGTTGTCTTCCGCATGTGCGGGGGCTCGTCGCTGCGTTGGTCACTGACGTAGGCCGCAGCACATGATGCGTGGCTCCTGACTGGGACAGTTCGATCGCGGTCGATACGGAGCCGGGTGAGTCCGCGGACATCAGGGTGATTTTACCGCGATCGCCCGCGAGGTGATCGAATGTGCCGGAATTTGCGGCACTAGAGCGAAATCGTTTCATGTTGAAACGATTTGCGTTCCAGCATCTTGGTGGAGCATGATCTTTTCGGAAAACCGGCGTCCACTTTTCCGGATCATGCTCTAAGCCGAAAACGTCGCTTCTGAGCCAAAGCCCCGTGGTCGCCTTGCGGTGCAGCAACGCTGAGGGCTTTCGCCTCGCAGAAAAATTTGCGCCGCGACGCCGGAATTGGGCTTTTCGTTCCGTGTATCCGTGTTGGCAGGTTTCTGCGCCAGGGAAAATGGAGGCGACGATGAGAATGCTATTCGCTCTTGCGATCGGGGTCGTCGGTGCGGCGTTTGCTCTCGGCCCCGGCGCGGCGCGGGCCGCGCCGACGGCGCCCGGGGCGGCCATCTCGGTCGACGGCGCGGCGAAGCAAGCCGGCTCCCACGATGCCAACCGCGGCGGCGGTCATCACAAGAATTCCGCGTTCAGACGCGGCGGCATCCTTGGCCATCTTGGACGCTACCAATCGTTGCTCGGCATGTTGGCCGGCGGCCAAGGCGGCGGGATTGCCTCGATGCTCGGCGGCATGGGCGGTGCCGGCAATACGGGTGGCTTTGCCTCGATGCTTGGCGGCATGGGCGGCGACGGTAACGCGGGCGGTTTTGCCTCGATGCTTGGCGGCATGGGTGGCGACGGTAACGCGGGCGGTTTTGCCTCGATGCTTGGCGGCATGGGCGGCGCCGGTAACGCGGGCGGCTTTACTTCGATGCTCGGCGGCGCCGGCGGCAGCGGCGCGCAGTCGCCGGCGAGCGGCCAGGTCAGTCAGTCAGCCCGTCAAGCTTGCACGCCCGACGCTCTGCGGCTCTGCTCCGACTACATTCCCGATGTCGGGAAGATCACGGCATGCATGCGGGCGAAGTCGGCGCAATTGAGCACACCTTGTCGTGCCGCAATGAACGCCGAAGGCGCACGCCTTGCCGGCCGCAGCACCGCCGGTCCGGCCCGTAGCGAGGATGTCGCGACCTATGGCGGCGACGATAGTGCGACCCATGGCGGCGGCGGTCAGAACAGTTACGAAGCGGCCCCGGGCTATGACCGCTACGGCAGCGTGCAGAATTTAGGCGGCGGCGGATTCGACATTGGACGGATGATGGGCATGGCGCGATCGTTCGGCATGCGCTGGTGATCGCGCTGTCGCAAGGCCGAGCGGGAGACTCAAGCGGGAGACAATGTGATGCTTCCAATCGGAAATGATGTTGCACGGGCGATCGAATCCGGGATTCAATGGTTACGTCACAGCATTCAAATACCAAACGGTAGAGGCAACGCGGCAGGTTTCGTTGCCATGCCGTGAATAGGAAGCCTTCCCATGAAGCGCTGGTTTACCGGACTCGCGTCGTGCACCGCTTGGCACGCGGTGCTGATCGTGATTGCGATCATGCCGCCTGCAAGCGCCAGCTTTGCACAGGGCACACGGGCGCAACGCATGGCCTGCGCTGGCGACGTCTGGCGACTTTGCAGCGCGGCGATCCCGAGCGTCGATCGCATCGTCGCCTGCCTCAAACGCGAAAGAGCGCGCTTGAGCCCCGGATGCCAGGCCGTGTTCAACGATCCGCAGGTGCAAGCCGCCATCGGCGGTTCGCCGGCGGCCGCACCCGGCAAGGCCACGTCCCATGCTCAACCCGAGCAGCCCGCCAGCACCGCCGCGGCGCCGGTGCCGCACGGCACCGGTAGCGCGGCTGCGGAGCGATCCAGCGTCACCCGATCGCTGTCGGCCGCACCCGGTAAGGCGACATCCCGGGCCGAGCCTGAACAGGCCACCAACACGGCCGCGGCCCCGGTTCCGGGTGGCACCGACAGCGCTGCCGCGGAGCGATCCGGCGATGTCGCCCGACCGCTGCTGGCCGCACCTCCTGAGGAGGTCGCGTCAGCAGCATCACGATCCGGCGCAGGTTGGAAGATGGCCGCGCCGATCGAGCGCGTCGCGTCCCGCGACGTCGAATCGACTCCGCGGATCAATTCAAATCACGGCCGGCAACAACGAGAGGCCTACCACCAAAGCAGTCACTACGGACGGCCCGGCAATCGGTACGGTGGCATGATGGCGCAGATTGCGCCGCTTATCGCCACGGCAATGGGCGGCGGCCAAGGTGGTGGTGGCAATTTCGACGTCGGGCAAGTGATGGGAATGGCCCGAAGCATGGGTTTCGATCCCGGGACGTTCATGGGTGGCGGAGGCTATTGGCGCTGAGGCGTCGCCGGCAAGCGAGCGCGTCATCGCCGTCAAGCCCACCGCACAGGACTCCATGGTCAGCAAGGCGCTTATATCGGTCGAATTTTTGCGAGCGGCCTATTCGATCACCTCTTCGGCAGCGACGAGCATCCATGTTGGAATTGTGAGGCCGAGCGTCTTCGCGGTTTTTACGTTGATGACCAGTTCAAATCTGGTCGGTTGCTGGACCGCAAGCTCGTCCGGCTTTTCACCGCGAAGTATGCGATCGATATAGGAGGCCGCACCCCGAAGCAGATCGGCGACAACGACCCCGTAGGACATCAAGCCGCCCTCGGCGGCAAAGACACGGTACGGGTAGATCGTGGGTAAACGATAGCGCGCGGCAAGCGAATAAATCATTTTGCGATAAACAATCATTGACGTGTCCGACATGACGAAAAGGCCAGCGCCGCCTTCGCCACCGAGCTTCGTCATGAAGGCTTCAACGTCCTCGGTGCTGCGCACGGGGGCGTCAATCGCCTCGATGGCGAGCGCCGACGAAGCGGCTCGGAACGTGTCCAGATAATATTGGGCATAGGGCGCCGTCTGCGGATTGTACAAGAAGCCGATGCGGGAAACCTGAGGTGCACTCTCACGCATCAATGTGAGCCACTTTCCGATCACCGAGGCTTCAATATTGAGGAAGCCGGTGATGTTGCCGCCCGGATGTGCCAGGCTTGAGACAAATCCGCTGCCAACCGGATCGGACACCCACGCAAATACAATCGGAATTGTGCGAGTCTCGGCCTGCAACGCCGCGGTCGCCGGAGTGCTTATGGTGACGACCGCGTCCGGGTTTAGCTGGACCAGTTCCCTGGCGAACAAGCGCATGCGGTCTACGCTGCCGGCGCCCCAGCGATAATCGATATGAATGCTGCGACCGTCGATCCATCCCAATTCAATGAGCCGCTTGCGGAAAGCGGCATCCCAGGCCTGAGCCTCCGGATCGGTCTCGGCGAGTGAACTCAAAACGCCGACACGCCGCATCCTGTCGGGCTGCTGCGCATGCGCGACCAGCGGCCATGTGACCGCCGCGCCAGCAGCGAGCGAAATGAATTTCCGCCGTCTCATGGACCGCCCCTGTCGATGACCGAATGCTATCACACCGCTGGGCATCAGGGGGCAGTTGTGCGGCACAGCAGCCGCTGGGCGCTCGGTAACGCAATGGGGTCAGAGGCGCCGATCTGGGCACACTGGCCGATGTCGGCTTTCCGACCACCGTAACAGTCAATATCCCCAAATTGAGTGCTTTTTCCTCGACTGTGGCGCGCCGGCTACAGTGATACTCGCCCCACGGATTTATAATGGTGTACTTAAACTCTATGTCGGGGGCCTCATATGAAAAAGATTGCGCTGCAGATCACTGCGCTCGCGTCGCTGTTCGCCGCGCCTGCCATGGCGGCTGACATGGCCGTGCCGATCAAGGCAATGCCGGTGGCACCCGCTTTCACTTGGACCGGCTGCTATATCGGCGCGCATGCCGGGGCAGGTTGGGAGGTATCGAGTTATACGACGCAAGAAGCTGGCAGCGGCGTCGGCGCCCTCGGCGGCGTGCAGGCTGGGTGCAATTACCAATGGAACATGTTCGTCGTCGGCCTTGAGGGCGAATTTTGGGGCTCCGGTCTCTACGACCGCGAGTTTGCGCAAGACCCTACTTTCAGCGACGATCGCAAAGTCCGTAACGTCTGGGACGGAGCAATTTCAGTGCGCGCCGGTCTAACAGTCTTCGAGCGCGCCTTTATCTACGGCAAATTAGGCGGCGTCGTGGGAAAGTTTAAGTACTCTGCTTACGAGTTCGAACCGAACAGCTCGTTTTCTGAAACCGGCAGCGCTACCATCACTGGCGTGCTCATGGGGCTCGGCCTTGAATACGCGCTCACCAACAATTGGACCGCGAAGATCGAATATAACCTCATCGACTACGGCAACAAAATTGTGAATTTCACAGAAGTATCCTGTAACCCCGGCTGCGTCACATCGCCATTCAGTCAGACCATCAAGGAGCGCAAGGAACTCATCAAGCTTGGCGTGAACTACAAATTCTGAGGGAATTTTGCGAAGAACTTGCTCGCCGGTGCGTGTCACCGCCGACGGCCTAAGCGCGGTCGAACTCGGCAGCGCGTAACTGATGGGCAAGCTGGTCGAGCACGGCATTGACCATGCCGGTCTCATCGTCGTCGACGAAGGCATGCGCCACGTCGACATATTCCGACGTCACGACGCGGGCCGGAACGTCGGGCCGGCAGGCCAGTTCGTAGGCGCCGGCGCGCAGCACCGCGCGCAATATCGCCTCGATGCGCTTGAGCGGCCAGCCGCGATTGAGCGCAGCGTCGATCTGCGGGTCGAGGCTTGCCTGCTCGCGCACCACGCCGCCGACGATGTCGCGGAAGAACGCGGCTTCGGCGGGCCGGTACTGGGCGCCCTCGACCTCGCCGCCGAGCCAATGGCTCTCGAACTCGGCCATGATGTCGTTGAGCCCGGTGCCGGCCAGATCCATCTGGTAGAGCGCCTGCACGGCGGCGAGCCGCGCCGCGCCACGCTTGTTGGCCTTGCGCGCCTCTCTCGGCTCGGCGGCGGCCATGTCAGCGCTTTCCGAGCCACATCGCGAAATGGATGGTGTCGCCGCGAATGACGCAGCCGCGCGCGCCGGCGCCGGCGTCCTCGAGCGCCCTGTCGTCGCGCCTGCCTCGCCGCGGCCCGGCCATCGCTACCTCCATCTGGCGCGTGGGTCGTAGCAAGCCGGGCCGGCGCGAACAAGCGACGGCTCAGCGGGCCTCTCATGCCGGGATCAGCGCCTCGGCAGGACTAACGATTGGAATCCTGCGGCGCCGCCTCAAGAAGGCGCGCGGCGTAGCGCGCCATCAGATCGATCTCGATGTTGAGCCGGGCGCCGGGCAGCGCCGCGCCGAGCGTAGTCACCTTCAAGGTGTGCGGGATGATGAGCACGGTGAACGTGTCGCCGTCGACCTTATTGACCGTGAGCGAGACGCCGTCGAGCGCAACGGAGCCCTTCGATGCGACGAAGCGGGCGAGCTCCGCCGGCACCCGCAGCGTCAGCTCGGCGGAATCGAGCGAGTCGTCGCGCGCGATGAGCTCGGCAATGCCGTCGACATGGCCAGAGACCAAATGGCCACCGAGCTCATCGCCGAGCCGCAGCGCCCGCTCGAGATTGAGCTTCGTGCCATGGCGCCAGCCTTCGGCGGTGGTCATGCGCAGCGTTTCGGCCGCCGCATCGACGGCAAAGTACGCGCGGTTATGCCGGCGGCCTCGGCCGACGACCGTGAGGCAGACGCCCGAGCAGGCGATCGAGGCGCCGATGTCGATCAAGTCGGGATCGTAGCCGCACAAAACGGTCAGCCGGCGCAGGCCTTCAGCCTTCACCTCGACCTCAGAAACCTCGCCTAAGTCATTGACAATACCGGTAAACATCACTTGCGCTCATAGGTTTCCTGGGTGTCGGCGCCGACCGGCTCGCGGGCCACGAGCTTCAGCCGCGAAGTGAGCGCGCTTGCGGAATCCGACGCAAGGGCATCGACGCCGTCCGTCCCGATGATTTTCGGCGCATGAAACAGGATCGCTTCGTCGACGAGGTCGGCTGCCAAGAAGGCCGCAGCAAGCGCGGGGCCGCCCTCGACCATCAGCCGGGTGATCCCTTTGGCGGCAAGAAATTCCAGCGCGTCCTTGAGATCGATGCGGTGGACGCTGGCCGGCGACCGCAGCACCTCGACGCCGTGCGCCAACAGGACGTTCTCGGCCTCGGGCGGCGCCTGCGCGCCGGCAACGACCCAGGTCGGCGTGTAGTGCGCGGTCTGCACGAGCCGTGCGCCAACCGGCAAGCGCAGCGTGGTGTCGAGCACCACCCGTACCGGTGAATATTTGGCCATGCCCAGCAGCCGGCAGGTCAGCAGCGGATCGTCGGTCAGCACGGTGCCGATGCCGACCATGATGGCATCGCTCCGAGCACGAAGACAATGCACGCGGTCGCGCACCGCCTCGCCGGTGATGGCGACCGGCTTGCCGCCGGCCGCGGCCGCCTTGCCGTCGGCCGAGATCGCAAGCTTGAGGAGTACATGGGGCCGGCCTGCGGTCATGCGCAGGATATGGCCGGCGTGGTCGCGGCGCGCTGCCGCGGCGCCGACGCCGACATCGACCGCAATGCCGGTCGCGCGTAGCTGGGAAAAGCCCTGCCCCGCCACTTCCGGATTGGGATCCTCCAACGCGGAGACGACGCGCGCGATGCCGGCGGCGATCACCGCATCGGCGCAGGGCGGCGACTTGCCGTAATGGGAGCACGGCTCGAGCGTGACGTAGAGGGTGGCGCCGCGCGCCGCGTCGCCGGCGCGGCGCAGCGCCTCGACCTCGGCGTGGGGCCGGCCGCCGGGTTGGGTCCAGCCGCGGCCGACGATGACGCCATCCTTGACGATGACGGCCCCGACAGCCGGGTTCGGCCAGGTACGGCCCAATCCCCGCCGGCCGAGCGTGAGCGCAAGCTCCATGAAGCGCCGATCGACGTCGGCACTCACTTGGGCGCTCACTTGCGCGCTACCTCCGCGGCCTCCTCGCCCGAGAGTTCCGCAAGCGCCGTCTCAAAATCCTTGGCTTCGCGGAAATTGCGATAGACCGAGGCGAAGCGCACATAGGCGACGTCGTCGAGCTCGCGCAAATGCGCCATCACGGTCTCGCCGATGGCCTCGGACGAGACCTCGCTTTCGCCGATGCTTTCGAGCTCACGCACGATCTTGGACACCATCTGATCGATGCGCTCGGGATCGACCGGCCGCTTGCGGCAGGCGATCTGCACGGAGCGCAACAGTTTATCGCGGTCGAACGGCACGCGGCGGCCGTTGCGCTTGATGACGATCAATTCGCGCAGCTGCACGCGCTCGAAGGTCGTGAAGCGAAAATTGCAGCTCAGGCAGACGCGGCGGCGGCGGATGACCGACGAATCCTCGGTCGGCCGCGAATCCTTGACCTGGGTATCGAGGCTGCCGCAACTCGGACAACGCATGCCCTACCCCTCGTAGATCGGAAACCGCGCAACCAGCCGCTTGACCTTGTCGCGCACGCTTGCTTCCGCTTGGGCATCCTGCTCGGCGCCCTTGGCCGCGAGCGCATCGAGCACCTCGACGATGAGGTCGCCGATCTGCCGGAACTCGGCGATACCGAAGCCGCGGGTGGTGCCGGCCGGCGTGCCGAGGCGGACGCCCGACGTCACCGTCGGCTTTTCCGGGTCGAACGGGATGCCGTTCTTGTTGCAGGTGATATGGGCGCGCCCCAGCGCTATTTCCGCGACCTTGCCCGTCAGGCGCTTCTTGCGCAGGTCGACCAGCATCAGATGCGTATCGGTGCCGCCGGAGACGATATCGAGGCCGCGCGATTTGAGCGATTCGGCCAGCGCCTTGGCATTCTCGACCACGTTCTTCGCGTAAAGTCTGAAGGACGGGCGCAGCGCCTCGCCGAAGGCCACGGCCTTGGCGGCGATGACGTGCATCAGCGGCCCGCCCTGCATGCCGGGGAACACGGCCGAATTGAGCTTCTTCGCCAGCTCCTCGTCGTTGGTCAGGATGGCGCCGCCGCGCGGGCCGCGGAGCGTCTTATGGGTCGTCGTCGACACCACGTGCGCATGCGGGAACGGGCTCGGATGGGCGCCGCCGGCGACGAGGCCCGCGAAGTGCGCCATGTCGACCATGAGATAGGCGCCGACCTCGTCGGCGATCTCGCGGAAGCGGCGGAAATCGATAGTGCGCGGATAGGCCGAGCCGCCGGCGACGATCACCTTGGGGCGATGCTGTTTCGCAAGCCGCTCCACCTCGTCGATGTCGATCTGGTGGTCGTCGCGGCGCACGCCGTAGGGCACGACCTTGAACCAGCGGCCGGACAGGTTGACCGGCGAGCCGTGGGTCAGATGGCCGCCGGCGGCGAGGTTGAGCCCCATGAAGGTGTCGCCCGGCTGCATCAGCGCCATGAACACTTCGGCATTGGCGGAGGCGCCCGAGTGCGGCTGCACATTGGCGAAGGCACAGCCGAACAGCTTGGTCACCCGCTCGATGGCAAGCCGTTCCGCGATATCGACGAATTGGCAGCCGCCGTAATAGCGCTTGCCTGGCAGACCCTCGGCGTACTTGTTGGTCAACACCGAGCCCTGGGCTTCCAGCACGGCGCGGCTGACGATGTTTTCCGAGGCAATGAGCTCGATCTCGTCGCGCTGGCGGCCGAGTTCCAGGGCGACGACGTCGGCAACCTCCGGGTCGCTGTCGGCGAGCGAAGCGGTGAACAGCCCCTCGTCCTTCGTCGTCTTGGCCTGGGAAACCGACATGCCTCGCCTCGTCGAAATTTAAGCCCCGTTGCGGCGGTGATACACCGCACGACGGCATGATACCAGGCGCCCGGCCCAAGGCATGGGATATTTCAGCGGATAACGCCGCTATATTTAGGGATTTCACAATTTCACAGTAAGCCGTCACCCTGAGGTGCGAGCGGAGCGAGCCTCGAAGGGCGACGGCCCGGGCGCTCGGGCCGTATCCTTCGAGGGCCGCTGCGCGGCCGCCTCGGGATGACGGATCGTAGGTTGGAGCGCGTTCATGCCGGATGAGAGCCGGCACGGCGTGCAGGTTTATTCAAACCCGTACAGCGCCCGGGCATTGCCGGAGTAAATCTGCCGGCGGCGCTCCTCGCCCAGGCTTGCCGGCAAGGCGACGAACGGGTCGTCGAAATCCCAGTGCGGGTAGTCGGACGAGAACAGGATGCGGTCGAAGCCGATCGCTTGCATCAGGTCGGCGAGGTGCGCCGGATTTTCCGGCTCCTCCATCGGCTGGGTGGTGACCCAGAAGTGGTCATGCAAGTATTCGGACGGCGCGCGCTTGAGGTGCGGCAGGCCTGAGCGCATGCGTTGCCAGCCGCGGTCGAGGCGATAGCCGAGCGTCGGCAGCCAGCCGAAGCCGCCCTCGATGAACACCACTTTCAGCTGCGGGAAATTCTCGAACACGCCCTCCATGATCAGGCTCGTGACCTGCGCCTGGCAGGCGTTGGAGTGCTCGGTCATCTCCTCGATGTAGAACGACGGCCAGCCGGTATTGCTGGCGGCGCGGCCGCTATAGCCGAAGACATGGACGCCGAGCGGCAGGCCCGCCTCGCAGGCCGCCTCGTAGATCGGCCAGTAGCGGCGCCGGCCCATCAGCTCGCTGGTGCGGGTGAGCATCAGCACGTGAGCGAAGCGGCGGTCGCCCGAGCGGCGGCGGATTTCCTTGACCGAGGCTTCCGGGTCCTCGTACGGCACGACGACGGAGGCTTTCAGCCGCGGATCGAGCGCGTTCCAGTGGTTGATCTGATGCTCGTTGATGGCGAAAGCGAGCGCGGCGCTGTACTCGTCGTTCTGCTCGCCCTGCCCCGACGGCGCCAGCGGATTCATCACGCCGTAATCGATGCCGTAGAAGTCGAGATGCTGCTTGCGCATGAACTCGTAATTAGAGGCCGGCAGCCCGCCGTCCGGCGGCCAGCTATCGCGGCGCGAGGCCTGCGGCTGCGCCTTCGGATAGGGGTAGCCTTTGACGTAGCCGTGATGGGAGCGCGACCCGTAGGTCTGCGCATAGTCCCACCAGCGATTGCTGAGATAAGGCTTGAAATCCTCGACCGTGCATTTCGGATGAATGTCGCAGTCGATGATCTGCAGCTTGGCTTTGGTGCTGCGCTCGACTTGCCGGGCTTCGATGTTCATGGCACTTCCTCCGTCGGAAGGCTTCGAGTCATTTAAACTCATAATAGGAGCTTTAGCGCTATTCGGCCAGTAGTCCCGGACACAGCGCGTTGCAGCAAAGATGCCGCTACTCGATCACTCTGTCGGCGATGGATAAAACGCCCGGCGGAATAGCAAGGCCAAGGGTCTTGGCGGTCTTCATGTTGATTACGAACTCGAACTTTGTCGATTGCTGGACCGGCAGGTCGGCCGGCCTTTCGCCTTTGACGACCCGTCCGGTGTAAACGCCAGCTAAGCGCCAAGACTCCGCAATGTCGCCGCCATAGCTCAACAGACCGCCAGCGGCGGGAAATTCGCGGTAGGCACTCATCGCAGGAATGCCGTCGCGGATCGCCAGCGCAGAGAGTTTCTGAGAGTTGCGGGTGAAAAGCTGCGCGGAACTAAGAACAAGTGCACCGATCTTGAGCGAACGCAGGTTTGCAAACACCGCGTCAAACTCGCTTTCGCTGCTTGCACCCAGAACGTGGAGTACCAATCGAAGGTTTTGCGCCGCCGTCTGCATTTCTTTTTTTTCAATCTCAACATTGACAGGATAAGTCGGATCGACAAGCAGCCCTATGCTAGTCGCGGAGGGAGTCAGTTGGTGCATCAGCTCCAGCCGCTTCGAGACGACATCCGTGTTCATCGACGTCACGCCCGTTATGTTGCCGCCGGGATGCGCCAAGCTTTCCACAAGTCCCATCGCAACCGGGTCGGCGCCGACTTGGAACACGATCGGGATACCGTTGCTCACTTGCTTTGCCGCGAGGGCCTGAGGCGGACCGCCGATCGCGGCAATGACCTTCACTTGTTTGCGAACAAGATCAGCCGCGAGCGCCGGCAGCTTGTCGCGTTGACCATTGGCCCAACGGTATTCGATGACGACGTTTTTGCCTTCGATAAAGCCTTGTCCGCCAAGGCCATCACGGAATGCCCGAAGCCGATCTGGAAAGGTGTCTTCCGATACATCACCAAGGAAGCCAATCACTGGCATCGCCGCCGGCTGCGCGTGCGCGGTTAGCGGCCACGCCGTCGCGCCTCCCACCAATGCGATGAAATCTCGCCGTCTCACACGCTCCTCCAGAGCCGACGAATTTGACCCTAGCACGTTATCGAACGGAGCGTTTGGGCCTGCGAGCCTCAGACAGTAATCACGCGGTCGAGATAAAGTTTCCAGTTTCCCGGCCGCGGCGTGTTGCCGGAGAGCCAGGTGCCGGTGACTTTGCCCTCCCACTCGACCGGCAGCACCATGCCGCGCAGGAAGCGCGCCGCCATCTGCTGCGAGCTCCAGGCGACGACGGTGTCGGAGCCGGTCTCCCACCACGGATCGCCCGGCGCGAGATCGCGGTGCGATTCCGCGTCCTGCTGGACGTTGAAAGTGCCTTCGAGCAGGCAGCGGATGCCGGGACCCGGATGCTGATGGCGGTCGGCGACGCGGCCGGCGGCGCTCACGATCTGATCGAGCCGGAACAGCCAGCGGGTTCCCTCAAACATGCCGAGGCCGGCGATCACCCGCGACATGCGCAGGCTCGACAGCACGCCCTCGCCGTCGAGCAGGGCCGGCGCCGTGTTGGGCGGCATCAGCTCCCAGCGCCAGATTTGGGCCCACTCCCCGGCCGATTTCATGGTGACCGGGCCGTCGCAATAGGTCGCGGCGTCGGCACCCATGATCTGGCCGTCGATCTCGACCTTGCCGTGGCGGACGTAGAGCAAGCGATGCGCCGCCGCCAGCGGTGCAACGCTCGCGCCGCCGGCGCCGACCTGGTCGTGATAGAGATTCAGCGAAAACGGCATGACGCCACCACCTCGATCAGCGCCGACCACATCCGCGCGATTGGCCGTGAGGACGCCGTCGATGGCGGCGCGCTTCAGCCCGGGCTGTGGGCCGGCTTCTTCCAGATGCCGCGCTTTTGCATCAGCGCCACCTGTTTGTCGATGACGTCGCGCTTGTAGTCGGCGTGCTTGCCCGGGATCTTATCGATGTAGCGGTTCTTCGGATAGATCGGCTGCTCGTAGATGATCTGGGCCAGTTCGGCGCGCACGTCCTTCATCCAGTTGGTGACCTGCGCGGACTCGCGATGGTGGCGCAGCGCCTCGATGTTGATCACTCCGGACACGAAGGTCGAGCCGTTGGTGTCGCGTTGCTTGCCGACGAGCTGCCCGCGATAATCGACGATCATCGACTGGCCGCCGCCGGCGTCGATGCCGAAATGCCGGCCTTCGGGATAGAGGTGATAGCTGCCGATATTCGGCGCCACGATGTACATGTTGTTCTCGAGCGCGCGCGCCCGATTGGAGATCTCGAACACGTCGTTCTCGGTGAACGGGCACGGCATCGAGGCGCGGTAGACGACCTCGGCGCCGTTCATGGCAAGGCCGCGGCCGTTCTCCGGATAGTTGCCCTCCATCGCCATCATGATGCCCAGCCGGCCGATCTTGGTGTCGGCGACCGGCCAGAACGCCTGCAAGGTGCGGCCGTATTTTTCGACCCACCAGTCGTAGACGTCATGCGGCGACACCGAGCGCTCGACCGGCAGCAGCGCGGAAATCTTGTAGTGCTGCAGGATCACTTCGCCGTCGGGATCGACGATGAAGCCGACGTTGAAGAAGCGGTCCTTCCAGTCCGGATGGCGCGCCTTGGCCTGCGCCATGATGTAGACGTTCCAGGCCTTCGCGAGCTTGCCGATCTCCTCGGTCTCGGGGCCGGGAATATCGATGCAGCAGATCCGCGCGTAGTCGGCGTGGTCGACGTCGAGCACCTCGTCGTTGAAGCCCATCAGCGCGCCTTCGGGGATCGCCAACAGCTTCACCGGGATGTCGAGATTGGACAGCCAGAACGCCGCCTTGGTCAAACTCTTGATGTGCTCGATGTTGTGCTCGATATCGTCGCGTCGGCGAATGCCGTAGAACGTCGGAATGAGGCCGACGGCGTTATAGGGCTCAATCATCGCGCCCTTCTCCTCGAAATCAGGTCAGCGTTGCTGGTGATTGTCTCATGCCGCGCCATGCGCCGCGCGCGGAGTGAAGTTTAACGTTAACGCGTTCGGCATGGGCGGCCGGTGAATGGCGAGTGGCGAATGCAAGCGCCCACCCCTGTTCGCCATTCGCTATTTCGCCATTCGCGTCTTAGGCGGCGACGCTCGGCAGGCCGGCGAGCGCCATGGCGAGCTCGCCTTCGTCGTATTTCTGATCGACCAGCTTGCCCTCGAAATAGTTGATATAGGCCGCCATGTCGAAGTGACCGTGTCCCGACATGTTGAACAGGATCACCTCGGATTTGCCCATCTGCTTGCAGCGCAGCGCCTCGTCGACGGCGCAGCGCACCGCGTGCGTCGCCTCCGGCGCCGGCACGATGCCCTCGCAGCGCGCGAATTGCACGCCAGCCTCGAAGCACGCCTTCTGGTGATAGGCGCGCGCCTCGATCAGGCCAAGCTCGTAGATGTGCGACACCATCGGCGCCATGCCGTGATAGCGCAAGCCGCCGGCATGGAAGCCCGGCGGGATGAAGGTCGAGCCGAGCGTGTGCATTTTCACGAGCGGCGTCAGGTGGGCGGTGTCGCCGAAGTCGTAGGCGTATTTGCCGCGGGTGAGCGACGGGCACGCCGCGGGCTCGACGGCGATGATGCGGCGCTTGCGCCCGCCGCGCAGCTGCAGGCCGAGGAACGGGAAGGCAAGGCCGGCGAAATTCGAGCCGCCGCCGGTGCAGCCGATCACGACGTCCGGATCGTCGCCGGCGATCTCGAACTGCTTGATCGCCTCCTGGCCGTTCACCGTCTGGTGCAGCAGCACGTGATTGAGCACCGAGCCCAGCGAATATTTCACCGCCGGATCCTTGGCCGCGACCTCGACGGCTTCGGAAATGGCGATGCCGAGCGACCCCGGGCTGTCCGGAGTCTTGGCGAGGATGGCGCGGCCGGAATCGGTCTCGTTCGACGGCGAGGCGATGCAGCGCGCGCCATAGGTCTCCATCAGCGCGCGGCGGTAAGGCTTCTGGTCGTAGGAGACGCGGACCTGGAACACGGTGACGTCGAGACCGAACAGCGCGCCCGCAAAGGCGAGCGAGGAGCCCCATTGGCCGGCGCCGGTCTCGGTCGAGAGCCGCTTGACGCCCGCTTCCTTATTGTACCAGGCCTGCGGCACGGCGGTGTTCGGCTTGTGCGAGCCGGCCGGCGAGACGCCTTCGTACTTGTAATAAATCTTGGCCGGCGTGCCGAGCGCCTGTTCGAGCCGGCGCGCGCGATAAAGCGGCGACGGCCGCCACATGCGGTAGACATCGCGGATCGGCTCGGGAATGTCGATTAAGCGTTCCTGCGATACTTCCTGCAGGATCAGCGCCATCGGGAACAGCGGCTCGAGATCGGCAGGCCCGACCGGCTGCTTGGTGCCGGGATGCAGAACCGGCGGCAGCGGCTGCGGCAGATCGGCCGCCAGATTGTACCAGACCTTCGGAATGTCCTTTTCGTCGAGAGTGAATTTGATCTGATCGCTCACGCCTTCCTCCCACGCCACTGCTGACGCGGGAGTGTAGCCCGGATTGAGCGGCGATACTATTCGTGTGACAACGCACCAACTCGGCGCCAAGGCGCATGCTAGAGGACGCAACCATTTCCAATCGCACCGATGGCCCTGCTGTCGATCCGCGCATGGCCGACATCGTCCACGCCGGAGAGGTTCGCTTTTCGCTGTTCTTGCCGCAGTACCGCAAGGATGCGGCGACCGGCGGGATTCACGGCGTCGGCATGGGACACGTGGGCATCGAAATGACGCGCGCAATCGCGGCGCAGCTTGGCGTCACGGCGCGGCCGATCGAGCTGAAGACGCCGCTGCAAGCCGTCACCTGCGTCAAAAGCGGCGAATGCGATCTCGGTTATTTCGGCATCGAGCCGTCGCGCGCCGCGGTGCTGGATTTCTCGCCGCCGATCATTCAGTTCGATTACACGCTGCTGGTGCCGGCGGGTTCCAAGATTGATAGCTTTGCCGCGGCGGACCGGCCGGGCATCCGCATCGCGGTCGTCAACAATCACGCCTCGACGTTTGCGTTGAAGCGCATGGTGCAGCGCGCCGAGATCATCGGCACCGATCTGCCCGAGGAAACCTTCGCGAATTTTTGCGCCGGACGCGCCGATGCGTTCGCGGCGCCGCGCGACCATCTGCTCGACTTCGCCGAAAGACTGCCGGGCGCGCGGGTGCTCGACGATGGCTACGGCGTCAATAATGTCGGCATCGCCCTCGCCCAAGGCCGGCCCGAGCGGCTCGGCTTCATCAACGATTTCGTCGTGGCGGCGAAAAGCTCCGGCCTGATCGCGCGCATCATCGAGCAAGGCCGGCTGCGCGGCCTTCGCGCCGCGCCGTAGGGTGGGTTGAGCCAAAGGGTTCGGTCCGAAGTGGCCGGCCCGATGACAGAACTCCGCGAAACCCACCATCGGCCGGCGGCCGACCAAAGTGCGTTGCAGCAAAGCCGGGCCTTAAAAGCACACAAAGAATGACCAACGACTCCGTCGGGAGTAATCGAGTGCTAATTCTCCAATGCGTAATTTTTGTGGTAACTGGAGTAAGTACCGTTTTGACCAAGCGCGTTGCAGGTCTTTTGTGCGTGAGCTATTTCTCCCAGACTGGGTTGTTCGAGAGTAGCTGACAACGAGTAACGTTTGTCTCCCCCACATAGGTAAATCATATAATTGGGCTGCATTGCCGGCCATGGATCTTCGATACTGGCAGAATTTAGGAATCCGCTCTCATAAAGAGCCTCGACAACCGAAACATTCTTTCCATACCTAGAATTGATATATCCTTCTCCGTTGGAGCCAGCTCCCTTAATTCGGTACGTGCCGTACGCTCTGGCATATGCCTCAAGCGCATCCCGAATTCGCTGCAAGTCCGATTTACGACGAGCGTCTCGATCAGGAGCCAGAGCAGCACCCTCCTCCAGGAGTTCAGCTCTGGTGACCGTTTTTGCGGGCCTCATGAAATCAGGCTGAACAGCAAGAGCAGGCTGACCCAAGGGCCGAGGCAAAGTGCCGTTTGCTATCCTTTCCTGCAGAATCGGCATGAGTTGCTGCATAACAAGCCATGCTTGGAGCTTGATTCCGGGTTCCAGCATGTGAATCGCGTCCGAAAACAACTCGGAATCTTGCGGAAAGACATGGGCAATATCAAAAAATGGAAGTCTGTTATTGACGGCAAAGTTTTTGAAGACGCGGTTCTGGAAGTCGGCCATGCGGCGAATTTCCGAGTAACGATAGGGCCACCACGTATCATTGAGATATGAGTAAATCGGCTGTTGATGAGGAAGGTCCAATCTCATCCCATCGTATGCGAGCCAAATGAACGAAGAGATTGCGAAGGTCGAGTGAATGCTGTCGAGGTTCCGCTTAATCTCCAGCAGGTCGCTTAGTATCTGTGGCAATCTCAGCGGAAGCTTTTTAGGGTTCGTGATGTCCGGGTTAAACTCGTTCAGCGCTTTTGGCCATTCAAGTGTTGTGACCGGCTTTTGAGGTTCGCCGCCGCTTTCGAGAATCCTTTCGACGATGAACTCAAGCCGACGAGCGACTGCAAAATGTGCAAGAACCCAGGGCGGACTTCGAAAGGTTTTTTCTGGTTTAGATGGCCGTTGTCCCTCCGGAAGTTCGATAAAATCGAGAGGCCAAAATTGATTGGAGCCTTCGTAGTAAACGACAATGTCGGGATCAACTGCAAGCAGGTCGTCCCTTACTAGTGCGGAAATATCCGCGGAGTTATACCCTTCGTGACCCGCGTTGATAATTTCGAAATTGAGCGGCAGATGTTGCGACCGCGCCCAGACATTTAGCCAATTTCCTACGTATTCGGGATAGCTGAACGGATAACCGTGATTGGAAACAGTCGTCGATGCCCCGAGGAAAGCAACGCGTATGGTTGCAGGCGGGCGGTTCAATGAAATTTGTGGGCCACGCCAACCGAAGGCATTTGTTTTCAGCCCGGTCGCCAGAGTCTTGTTTCGTGGATATCTGTAGCGGGGTCGCGCGCTGCCGTCCGTCGGTTCGAACACCTGAAAGCGATTTGCATTCGGTACCAGATCGCTGCCGGTGCATACCGCCAAAAGCAAGAAGCTATAATTCCATTCGTACTGGCTTGGAATTTCCGGGTACTTCAAATAGCGCTGGGCCAACTCAGGATCGACAGGCTCCTCAGGAAGCTGCGGCGGATCGAGATCGAACCAGCCTTTATCCACAGTGGGTGCGACCGGGTGACTGACCACATATTTCCGGACATGCGCCCACGCCACCGAATCTGCGTTCACTTGCGCCGTATCTGCGTTCAATTGCGCCGTCGGAGGCTGGTCGGAGGTCAGTCGAAAATGAAGCAGGGAGTATCCGTTGATGACGCGCACGCTGGCCTCGCCCAGCAGCAGACAGATGAGCGTCGCAGAGACGACAAGAGCTATCTCCTTCCATTTGAGCATTTTTTGTCTGAAGATTGGAATTAAGCTCCGCCTATAATTGATACTTAAAGGCCCTATTTAGCTTGCAACGCCGCTTCATTACCGCGAACGTAGCGGTGCGTCAGGACGCGGATCCGGTCGCGCATGTGCGGGAGCACCCGGGCGCTCCATGGCGTATCGACGGCAGCCTTCCACGCCGCGCTCCGTGTCACGTCCGGCGACTCAAGATGATAGATCGCCACGTACCGATGCGTGCCTCCGTTAGGCTCGGTCGACCGATAGCGCCGCGCCGCCAAGGTGCCCGGAACCCGGGCCAACGCGACGAGGTGCTCCTGGTCGTACCACGCGTTGAAATCGTCCTCCGCCTCGGGCGCGACGTTCATCGCATTGAGAAGCAACGCCCTGGCTCCCCCCGGCGCCGCGGCCTCGCCGGGCGCGATCTGCGTGCCCTCGAACCGCAGCAACCGTTTGCACATGGCGGTCACGCGCTTCGACCAGACCGACAGGTTGCCGTAGGCGACGGATGCGTAGGCCTTGCTGCGCAGCACGTCGACCGAATCGAGATCATAGGTGGCAACCGACAGGGTCGGCTGCTCGTCGCCTATCCAACGTTCACAGGCGCCGAATCCCGCAACCGCCTTCCGCTCGGGAATATGCTCGAGGTCGTACCAGTCGTGGAACTCGTCGGCATGCGCCGTCGAGAAATCGAACGCGGCAACCAGCAGACCCCTGCCCATGGCATTCCTCCCGTCGCATGATCCACAGCGCCCCAAATTATCAGAAGGCGCGTGAGAGGGCTGTAGGGAAGCGCGCCCACGCGCGTTGCTCTATGGGTTGATGACGGCGCCAACGGCGCCAAGTTGCAGGTGAAGCGGCGGCCAAGAGCAACGTCGCGCTTTTCATTCGATTATTTCGTCAGAAATGATCGGCATCGGCGGCTCGGCATGAATGCGGGATTACCCGCGCGCGCCGATCTTGTCCTGCGTTTTGGTCTCGAAATCGCTGGCGTCATGGCGTTCTCGCAATTGTTCTTCAGGCGGCCCGCTGGTGCGATTGACCATTCGCCCGCGCTTGACGGCCGAGCGTTCGCCGATTTCTTTCGTCCAGCGCGTCAGGTTTTTATATTCGTGGGTCTGCAGGAACTTGCGCGGGTCGTTGTAGGAGGTGCCATTCACCATGCCGTTGCCGTACCACGGCCAGATCGCCATATCGGCGATCGTATATTCGTCGCCGGCGATGAACCGATTGTGCGCAAGCTGCCGGTCGAGCACGTCGAGCTGGCGCTTCACCTCCATCGTGAAACGGTCGATGGCGTATTTGATCTTCACCGGAGCATAAGCATAGAAATGCCCGAAGCCGCCGCCGACATAGGGCGTCGAACCCATCTGCCAGAACAGCCAGTTCAGCGCCTCAGTGCGTTTGCCGCGATCCTTCGGCAGAAAGGCGCCGAATTTATCCGCCAGGTGGAGCAGGATCGCGCCGGATTCGAACACGCGTCGCGGTGTCTGCTCGCTATAGTCCATCAGCGCCGGGATCTTGGAGTTCGGGTTCACCCCGACAAATCCGCTCCCAAACTGGTCGCCCTCGCCGATGCGGATCAGCCAGGCGTCATAGTCCGCTCCGCCGTGACCGGCGGCCAGCAATTCCTCCAGCATGATCGTAACCTTGACGCCATTGGGCGTCCCTAGCGAATAGAGCTGCAGCGGATGCTTTCCGCGCGGCAGCTCCTTCTCGTACGTCGCGCCCGCGATAGGCCGATTGGTGTTGCTATAGCGCCATTTGGGACTGTCGAACTTCTCCCAGGTCCAGACTTCCGGCGGCGTGTATTCAGGTGTGTCAGTCATGTTGGGCTCGCGTTTGTTGCTCGATAGCTTAGCCCAATGCATAGAGCGGCGAGCGTGGGCTGTCCAATCGTGATTGTCGGCGTTGTCATGTGATGCGGAAGGCCTCACGCGCGGCGCGGCGCATCACGAACACGGAGCATCCGAGATAGCGGAGCAACTCTTTGGTCCCGCTGGGAGCGCGAAGATCGAGGGTCGACGTCCAGGAATCTCATAGCGGGTCGCGGGTCAGAAGCCGTTCTGGCTCCGATCAAAGCTTGGACGTCGGCGGGATCGCCGGCGCGCCGAGGCCGTCGCGGCTGTAAATGTCTTCGCGGAACTGCACGATGCCGTCGGACGCCGACCAGGCGGTGACGTAGACCCAATGCAACGGCACCGGCTTGGTCAGGTTGACGTTGACCTGATCGCCCGATTTGAGCGCATCATCGATGCGTTCGGACGACCAGCCCTTGGTGCCTTCGAGCAGCCAGCCGACCAGCGCCCGGACGTTTTGCACGCGGCAGCAGCCGGACGAATCGTAGCGGAAATCCTCGCCGAACAGATTCTTCAGCGGCGTGTCGTGCATGTAGACGCCGTACGGGCTCGGGAAGTTGATGCGGATGCGGCCGAGCGAGTTCGAGTCGCCGGGATCCTCGCGGAAGGTGTAGTGCACCGCCTCTTCCGAATACCAGTTGATGTCCGAGGGCTGCACTTCCTTGTGCTTCAGATCGAAAATGCGGATGTGGTTCTGCGTCAGGTAATCGGGCTTGTCCTGCATGAGCGGGATCAAGTCCTTGCGCACGATCGATACCGGCACGGTCCAGTACGGATTGAAATTGATCTGCACGATCTTTGAGTTGATGTCGGGCGACGGCCGGTCGACCTTGCCGACCACCGCGGTGTGGCGCGACACCGCGACGTCGCTCTCGATCGCCTCGACACGCGCCGCCGGAATGTTGACCACCACGTAGCGCGGGCCGAGATTGGTGGTCAGGGTCTTGAGCCGCTCGATATTGACTTTGAGCTGATCGCGTCGCGTCTGCGCCGGCACGTTGAGCGCAGCGAGCGTCGACGCCCGCACGACGCCGTCGATGGTGAGCCCGTGGCGCGCCTGAAAGCGCCGCACCGCCTCCTCGACGTAAGAGTCGAAGATATCGTTGCCGACCGCGCTCGGATCGAGATCGCCCGAAGCCGACAGCCGGCCTCGCAGATCGACCACGCTCGGATGGCGATTGCCGACCCGCATATCGTCGACCGTGGCCACCTTGGGCCAGCCGCCGCGGGCGACGATGCCGTCGTAGGTGGCGATGGCCTTTTCGGTGTGTTGCGCGGTCGCCGGCGATAGCGTCGGCGCCGACGCCTTGGGCATCCGGATGGTGCGCGAGGCCTGATCGAAATCCTGACCGAGCCGGCCGTTGCCGTTGTCGCCGATCAGGGCGTCGAGCGCCGGATCTTCGGCGAAGGCTCCCCGCACCGCGGCTCCGGTCACAACGGCGGCAGCCGCCGCGCCGCGGAGAAAGCGGCGGCGTCCGACGCCATTGCCGCCGCGGTCAGGCGCTCTGCCGGCAGTTTTCATTGAAAGCCGTCCCTCAAGCTCCGCAAGGCCGTCTCGTATCCGGCTACGGCCGCCGCCCGGCAAATTTATGGCTGCAGGCCCTTTGCCGCAACAACGCGCCGCAGCAACAAAAAAACCCGGCATTGCTGCCGGGGTTTTGAGTTACGCCAGTACGCCTGAAAGCTCTGGCGGACAGAGCCCGCTCTTATCTCACAGACGGTAGAGAATCTGATCGGTCCAGAACCGCTCGAGCCGGTGCAGCGCCTTGTTGAGCACGCTGAACTCGTCGGCGTTGATGCCGCCGACCTGCTCCACCGTGCGCACGTGCTTCTGGTAGAGCGTATCGACGACGTCGCGCACGTCGCGGCCCTTGTCGGTGAGCTTGATGCGCACCGAGCGGCGGTCGACGCGGGAACGCTGGTGATCGAGGAAACCCATCTCGACCAGCTTCTTGAGGTTGTAGGAGACGTTGGAGCCGAGATAGTAGCCGCGCGTGCGCAGCTCGCCCGCGGTCAGCTCCTTGTCGCCGATATTGTAGAGCAGCAAGGCCTGCACCGAATTGATGTCGGCGCGGCCGCGGCGATCGAACTCGTCCTTGATGACGTCGAGCAGACGCCGGTGCAGGCGCTCGACGAGCGTAAGCGCCTCCAGATAGTGCGGTCGGATATGGTCGAAACGCGCCTCGCGGTCGGCGGGCTCGACCGTCTTGACGACGGCTTTCATGTTGACGCCTTTCCCAAAAACTTCTTTTGTTTTCGACGGGCCCTGTCCCCGCCATATCGCGCCAACCTACCGTCCCGGGCTCTAAGATCAGTTTAAATAACAGGCTAAAAATAACGTTTATTTGCCATGGTGCACGCCTTATTGAGGCTAAAGTTGCAACGGAAATCTCGACGATTCATTCACGCTGCGATTGACTAGGCAAGGCTGCCCCATCATATAGCGCCGACGCGTGTCGTGCCCGCAAACTCGTTGCGGGGGAGTGTCCCGAGCGGCAAAGGGGGCGGACTGTAAATCCGCTGGCTTACGCCTTCGTAGGTTCGAGTCCTACCTCCCCCACCACGCCTCCCCCACCACGCGCACCCTTTACACGCTTTAAATGCAATTCTGCCGAATTGCTAACCATTCGCCATCGTGACAGAACCGGACCATGCCGCCGCGTCCGCCACGACCCTCGCGCCACTGGCAATCGAAACGGCGCACGCAACGCGGTTACGCGGCACGCGGGGAAACGCGGCGCGGCGCGCCGGGCGACGCCGCCATTCTCTACGGCTGGCACACTGTCACCGCGGCACTCAACAATCCGGCGCGGCGCATCCGCCGCCTGCTCGCGACCGAGAACGCCGTTCGCCGTCTCACCGACGAGGGCATAACGCTGCCGGTGACGCCGGAACTGGTGCGGCCCGACGCGCTCGCCGCGCAGCTCACGCCCGACGCGGTGCACCAGGGATTGCTCGCCGAGGCCGATCCCCTGTCCGCGCCGGCGATCGAGGAGCTGCCGGACGACGGCATCGTGCTGGTGCTCGATCAGATCACCGACCCGCACAATGTCGGCGCCATCCTGCGCACGGCGGCGGCCTTTGCGGTCGGCGCCATCGTGACCACGGCGCGGCACGGCCCGGACGCCACCGGCGTGCTCGCGAAATCCGCCTCAGGCGCGCTGGAACTGGTGCCGATCGTGCTGGTGCAAAATCTCGCGCGGGCGCTTGCCGCGCTGAAAGCGCGCGGCTTCTTCCTGGTCGGTCTCGACAGCGCCGCGCCCGACGATTTGGCGGCGCTCGATTTGCACGCGCCCTTGGCGCTGGTGCTCGGCGCCGAAGGCAAGGGATTGCGGCAACTGACCGGCGCGACCTGCGACCGCCTGGCCCGGCTCGCGCTGCCCGGCGCGATCAAGAGCTTGAATGTCTCCAATGCCGCGGCGCTTGCGCTTTACATCGCGCGCCGCGCGATATCGTAGGATGGGTTGAGCACAGCGAAACCCATCGTTGGGCGGCGACTTTGCTTGATGGGTTTCGCTTCGCTCAACCCATCCTACAAAGCAAAAAACGAAGGCCCGCAACGCGGGCCCTCGCAACGCACAATCATTCAAACCAGCTTAGCTGCCCGTGGGCATGCGGCGCCAGTAGGGATTGCCGTAAGAGCGCGGCGGTGCCCAGTGATGATGATAGGCGGCGTGGTGCATCCCATAGGCGTACGGCGGATAGGCCGGCGGCGGCGCGTATTGCGCCGGCGGCGCATAGGTGCGGTACGGCTCCATGATGCCGGGGCCGGTAAAGTCCGGGCCCTGGTCGACCATGTAGACCGGCGCCGGCGCCGTGTAGACCCCGGGCGTTCCGCAGCATGACGCGACCGGAGCGGCGCAACCACCGCAGCCGCCCCAGCCTCCACCCCAACCGCCGACGATCGGAGCCGGCGCTTGCATGACCGGCGCGGCGCAGCACGGCGTGACCGGCATGCCGCAATTGCCGCAACCAGAGTTGACGTAGATCTGCGCCGGCGCGATCGGCTGCGCGTAGACGATTGGCGCGTAGGCCACCGTGCCGCACCCACCGCAGCCGGCCTGGCCGTAACCGTAGCCGACTGGGCCGAAACCGTAACCGACTTGCGCGTGTGCAGCAGGCGCCGCAACAGCCGCGAACATTGTGGCGAGTGCCACGAGGATTGAACGTTTGAGCGACATGATACTCCACTCTTCTACTAAGCACCCCAATGACGAGGCGGATGGAAGCAGGCCAAGCGGGGCCTGCCGACGAAAGTTACGGGCGACAGTAGGTCCGACAGTTTACGTTCGACCTGGCGCAACCCTCCCAGGTCCAGGAATCCAACCGGGGTGACGGCCGTGATTGCGGCCGCCGAAGATCGGATCGACGACAACCGGCGGCATTGGATAAGGCGGATAATCCGTGACGGGTCCGGGCGCCGACTGGCTCGACCAACTGCGGTAGTAGGTCGGCGCCGGCGGCGGCAGCGGACGATCGGGCGGCGGATTGATCTCGAGGCGGCCGTAGCCCGGTTTCTTGCCGGTCTTGGGAAAGTAACTGGGAACGGGACCGGGCGTCGGCGTCGTGGCCAGAAGCGGGCGATAGACCACGATCGGGGCCGTGGCGCCGGGCCGGTCGAGGCCAAACTCGCCCTCGACCACGCCCCAGGACGCGTCGACGCCGTTGATGTAGACCGGCACGCCGGGTTTACCGGGGATGACAATTTCCGGTTCGCGCTGCGCCAATGCAGGCGACGCCGTCATGGCAACGAGCAGTGCTGCAGGAAGAACGCGCATAAGCCGGCAATCCGCGCAAAAATCGTCTCGGATTGTAGGAAAATGCCCGGGCCAATTCGTTTACAGCGTGGCAATCACACTCCTTAATTGTGTGGTAATATTAAAACCGGGTTGATTTGCTGCCGGGCGAGCGCCCGGGGCGGCCCGCCCCCTGCCGGACCACCCACGACTTTTGGCTTACGACCTCTGGCGGACAGACAGTGCCACGCCCGGAGAATAACCTTTTTCCGGGGTGCTCCGCCGGCGCACAGCCGCGGCGCATGACCGAAGCAAAATGACCAGGGGGGACCTGCATCCATGGCCACAGCTATGACTCACGCCTCGGCACGCGGCGCCGGGATGACCAGCGAAGAGAAGTTCGTCATCTTCGCCTCTTCGCTCGGCACCATCTTCGAATGGTACGATTTCTATCTGTACGCGGTGCTGGCGCCGTTCTTTGCCGCGCTGTTTTTCCCGCCCGGCAACGATACGGCGGCGCTGCTCTCGGCGTTCGCCACCTATGCGGCCGGCTTCCTGATCCGCCCGTTCGGCGCGCTGGTGTTCGGCCGCGTCGGCGACCTGGTCGGACGCAAATACACCTTCCTCGTCACCATCGTGGTCATGGGCAGTTCGACCTTCCTGGTCGGGCTCTTGCCGACCTACGCCGCTATCGGCTGGCTGGCGCCGATCCTGCTCGTGACCTTGCGGCTGTGTCAGGGCCTGGCCTTGGGCGGCGAATACGGCGGCGCGGCCACCTACGTCGCCGAGCACGCGCGGCCCAAAGAACGCGGCTACGCGACGAGCTGGATTCAGACCACCGCCACGCTCGGCCTGTTGCTCGCGCTCATCGTCATCGCGCTCTGCCGCGAATACATGGCGCCGAAGGACTTCTCGGACTGGGGATGGCGCATCCCGTTCATCGTCTCCGTGATCCTGCTGGCCTTCTCGGTCTACATCCGGCTCAAGCTCAACGAGACGCCGATCTTCCAGAGGATGAAAGAGGAAGGCAAAGGTTCGCGCGCTCCGCTGACCGAAAGCTTCTTCCACTACCCCAACAACAAATACGTGCTGTTGGCGCTGCTCGGCGCCACCGCCGGCCAAGGCGTGGTGTGGTACACGGGCCAATTCTACGCCCTGTTCTTCCTCATCATCACCTTGAAGCTTGCCTACATCCCGGCCTACGTGCTGATCGGCCTGTCGCTGGTGATCGGCACGCCGTTCTTCATCTTCTTCGGCTGGCTGTCGGATCGCATCGGCCGGCTGAAGATCATCCTGGCCGGCTGCCTGATCGCGGCGGTCACATACTTCCCGCTGTTCGGCGGGCTCACGCATTACGTCAATCCCGATCTGGAGGCCTTCGCCCAGAAGACCCCGATCACGTTGACGGTGGATAGGTCGACCTGCCAACTCCACATCTTCGTCACCGCATTCACCAAGTTCTCGGCCTGCGATCGGGCCAAGGACTACATCACCAAGCTCGGGCTCTCGTTCACCACCAAGGATGCGCCGGGCACCGGCGACAAGATCAGCCTGTCGATCGGCTCGACCAACATCGACGGCTTTAATGCGGGAGCGTGGGATGCTGCGTTCCTCGCTGCCGGCTACCCGAACCTGGCAAAGGACGCCGCCGGCAAGATCGTGCCGAAGGTCGCCGATGCCGCCAAGGTCAATTGGGTGATGGCGCTACTGATCCTCGTCATCATGGTGATCTACGTCACCATGGTGTACGGGCCGATCGCGGCGTTCCTCGTCGAAATGTTCCCGACGAAGATCCGCTACACCTCGATGTCGCTGCCCTACCACATCGGCAACGGCTGGTTCGGCGGCATGCTGCCGCTGTTGGCGACAGCCTTCGTTGCCGCCTACGGCGACATCTATTTCGGGCTCTGGTACCCGATCGTCGTGGCGGTGATGACCTTCATCATCGGGCTGTTGTTCCTGCGCGACACCAAGGACGTCGACATCGTCACCGGTTCGGGCGTCCAGGCGCAGGCCGCAAGGGCCTAAGCTTGGTTCCGACAGGACGGCCGTTACGGCCGTCCAAACAAGCTGAAGCGCCCCGTCACGGCGGGGCGCTTTTCTTTTGTCGCGAGGTGCTTGCTCAGAGCAATCGGCTGGCGATGAGATTGCGTAACGCCGCGACCATCGCGCACAGCACCGCGAAGCCGAGGGCCGCGCCGGCGATTTCGGCCACTGCCCCCACAGGTGTCGCGCTTACGGCATTCGCCTGGTGCAGCGGATCAAGCGTCCTGAATAATCCCGACAGCAGGCCAAGCGCCGCACCGATGCAGGCCGCGCGTGCAACGCTCCATTCGCGCCCTTTGCCGCCGGGAGAATAAAGCGACGGCAGTGGCATCCTATTCGGCGGCCTCGACCTGCGCCGGCCGCAGCCCTTGCAAGCCCGCCAGGTCGGGCAAGCCAAGCCGCACGATCTCGGTCTCGTCGCGCGCCACGATGTCGGCCTCTTCGCCGTCGTCGAGATGCAGCGCCGTATAGCGCCGGTAGCCGGCGTCGTGGGCGATGCCGGTGCCGGACAGGACGAGATAAACGCTGCGGCCGGCGGCCCGGTAGATGGCGCCGCGTTGCAGTTTGATCAGCGCCGCCGCGCATTGCCGCTCGGTGAAGGTGCCGAGCGGCTTTTCCGACACGCCCGGCATGCCGTCGACCAGTTGCCACTCGTAATTTTCGGGATCGAGCATGATGGGATCGCGATAGCGCGGCTTCGGATATTCCATGCGCCGGCCGTTCACGTGCTCCCAGATCGCCTGATAGCCGTCGGTCTGGCGGCGGCCCTCGACGTCGTCATTGCGGCGGAAGATGCCGCCTTCGAAGGTACCGAATTTTTTCAACTCCTCGGTGCCGGCATAGACCTCCTCGCGCGACAGGTAGCCGGAGCCGCTGGCGCTGCCGAACTGCAGCACCGCGGTGACCGAAGTGCCTTCCGAGGTCTGCGGGCCATACGGCGCGCCTTCGGGAAAATAGCCGATGGCACCGGCCGGCATCTTGCCGTTGCGGTCGAAATTCATCGTGCCTTCGAGCTGGATGCGGAATTGATCGAAATTGTGCCGGTGCCGCGGCGAGGCAAAATCGCCTTCGAGCCGCCCGATGTTGAACTGAAAATTGCCCGGCAAGCCGGGCGTGCCATTGAGCAGATGCCGGTAGTGGAATGTGCCGCCGCGATGCTGCAGGCCGCGCTTCCATTCGACGTCGTCGTATTGAACGATCTTCATCGCGGGCTACCCCCCAGGGTTGGCGCTCGTACCCTTGCGCGGCGACGATCCTAGTCGGTTCGCGCGGCGCTGTCAGGTGGGTTGGCAAGCCGGCACGCGAGCGCCGCAATGGCGGCGCCCGCCGTCGGCGACGCAGCCAAACGGCAATATGTCGCAGACTATCGCCGCGCGCGGTGCCGCGGATTGTTCCGGCACGCGGATTGTCACGCCCTGCCCGAGCGCCTCGCATCGCCACCCGCGCTGGCCCGGGCCGAAATACTCCACTAACATCCGTGGCCGTCAGCGTTGGGGGCAGTGGGGCACGGCAGGCCGATCGCGTTTGCCGGGCAAGCAAGCGGCAAACGTGCGCCACCCACAGTGAGGAGCGTCCATGGAACCGGACATGCTGCATTCTGCAGCTCATGCCCTGTCCACTTATTTCGATTCGTTCAAGGACGGCGGAGCGCTGGCGCTGCACTCCGCGCACAACGCGCTGTACATCATCCTCAATCCGGTGCGCCTGCTGTATCTATTCGCCGGCGTCTGCATGGGCCTGGCGCTGGGCATCTTGCCCGGCATCGGCGGCGTCGCCGGCACCGCGCTGCTGCTGCCGTTCACCTATGCGCTCGATGCGCCGACGGCGTTCGCGCTGCTGCTCGGGCTCGGCGCCACCACCACCACCGCCGACCCGATCTCGGCGATCCTGTTCGGCGCGCCCGGCCACGCCGCCTCCGCGGCGACGACGCTCGACGGCTATCCCATGACGCGGCGCGGCGAGGCCGGCCGCGCGCTCGGCGCGTCGTACATGGCGGCCCTGATCGGCGGCTTGTTCGGCGCGGCATTGATGGCGATCGCGCTGCCCATCATGCGCCCGATCATCCTCTACATCGGCTCGCCGGAGCTCCTCGGCATCGCCGTGTTCGGCATTTCCATGGTGGCCGTGCTCTCAGGGAATGCGCCGCTGCGCGGGCTCACCTTCGCCTGCTTCGGCATGATGCTGCGCATGATCGGCACCGATCCGCAGTCGGGCACGCTGCGCTGGACCATGGGCACGCTCTATCTGTGGGACGGTTTGCCGTTGGTGCCGCTCACGCTCGGCATTTTCGCCTTGCCCGAGCTGTGCGATCTCGCCATCGGGCGGTCGGCCGTGGTGCAGGAGGGCGAAAGCAGGCTCGACACCAAGAGCGGCATGATCGCCGGTATCAAGGACTGCCTGGAGCACTGGTTTCTGATCCTGCGCTGCTCGTGGATCGGCTCGGCCATGGGCGCCATTCCCGGCATCGGCGCTTCGGTGATCGACTGGATCTCGTACGGCCATGCACTGCGCACCGAGAAGGGCGCCGCGCAAACCTTCGGCCGCGGCGACGTGCGCGGCGTCATCGCCGCTGAGAGCGCGACCAATGCGCGCGAGGGCGGCGCGCTCGTTCCGACGGTCGCCTTCGGCGTGCCGGCAAGCGCCGGCATGGCGATCCTGCTCGGCGCCTTCCTCATCCACGGCCTGGTGCCGGGGCCCGAGATGCTGACCAAGCACCTCGATCTCACCTATTCGATGGTGTGGAGCATCGCCATCGCCAACATCCTCGGCTCGGGCCTGTGCTTTGCGTTCTCGGGCCAGCTCGCGAAGGTCGCGACGCTGCGCTACACGCTCTACATGCCCGGCGTGCTCAGCCTGATCTACATCGGCGCATTCGAGGCGACGCGGAACTGGGGCGACGTGTTCTCGCTGATCTTCTTCGGCATGCTCGGCTGGGCCATGAAGCATTTCAAATGGCCGCGGCCGCCGTTCGTGCTCGGCTTCATCCTCGGCGAGGTGATCGAGCGTTACATGTTCATCTCGATCGAGCGCTATGGCGCGAGCTGGATGCTCAAGCCCTTCGTCGTCCTGATGTTCGTCATGGCGGCGCTGTCGCTCATTCGGCCGCTGTTGCAGGACGTGCGCAGCCACGGCGGCCTGCGGATGATGGTGTCGCAATGGGGCCATCCGCAGTTTTCCCTCAACAATCTGTTCCCGGCAGCGCTGCTGCTGCTGTTCATCGCGATGCTGTCGCAGTCGTTCGACTGGGCCTTCGCAGCCCGCATCATTCCGACCATCGTCGGCATCGGCGCGATCCTGTTCTGCTCGCTGAGCCTCACCAACGACGTGTTCGGGCTGCACGAGCGCAACGGCGGCACCGACATCGCCGGTAAGTCGGAAAAGATCCACATGGATATCGCGTCGAAGACGGCGCACCTGCCCAGCAAGATCATCCTGACCCGCGGCTTTGCGTTCTTCGGCTGGATGGTCGCGTTTGCCGCCTGCATGGCGCTGATCGGGCTCATTCCGACGGTGCCGATCTTCATCGCAGCCTTCATGCGGCTGGAGGGGCGCGAGCCGTGGCGCATCGTCGTGCCGATGGCCGCGGCCGTCGTGGTCCTGATCTATGTCGTGTTCGATCAGCTGCTCGCCATACCGTGGCCGCCGACGCTTGCCGGCATTTTGTTCCCGGCGTTGAAATTCATCCCGAGCGTTTGAGCGAAGCGGCATGACCGACGCCGGCGGGGCGTCCCGCATCCGATGAACGAGCAAGCTCCCTCGCTTCCAAATGTCGCCGATACCGCAACGCCGCGGCGATCCATCGACAGGCTGCTGTTTTTCTTCGCGCTCGTTTATCTCGTCGAGGGGCTGGGCCAGATCGGCGGGTTGATCGCGCAGCCGCTCAACTACTATCTCAAGGAAGCGCAGGGCTGGACGCCGGTCCAGATCACCGGCTTCGTCACGTTGTTCAACCTGCCCTGGATCATCAAGCCGCTCTACGGCCTTGTTTCCGATTTCGTGCCGCTGTTCGGCTATCGCCGCAAGAGCTATCTGTTGATCGCCAATGCGGCGGCCGTGATCGGCTTCGTCGCCGTCACCGGACTCACGGCGCCGCGCGATCTGTTCATCGCGCTGTCGGTCACCGCCTATTGCATGGCGATTTCCAGCACGCTGTGCGGCGCCGTGCTGGTCGAGAACGGCCAGCGGCTACACGAGAGCGGCGCCTTCGTCAATCAGCAATGGCTGTGGTTCAATATCGCCTTCATGGCGGCCGCGATCCTCGGCGGGCAATTGGTGCAGCACATGTCGCCGGCCGGCGCGCTGCACGGCGCCGCGGCGATCGTCGCGGTGGCGCCATTCGCCGTCATATTCGGCGCCTGGTTTCTGGTTCCGGAGCAGAAAGTCCACATCAACATTGCCGGCATGAAGGAATCGCTCGGCGGCCTAAAGGCCTCGTTCAGGCGCCGCGAGCTGTGGTTGGTCGCCGGCTTCCTGTTTCTCTACTATTTCAGCCCCGGCATGAGCACGCCGCTTTATTTCACCATGACCGACAAGCTGAAATTCTCGCAAGGCTATATCGGCATCCTCGGCTCGATCTCGGCGGCAGGCTGGGTGGTCGGCGCCCTGCTCTATCGGCGGCTCTTTGGCCGGCTGACGTTGAAGAACTTGCTGAACGTCAGCATCGCTTTCGGCACGATTTTTCAAGCGGCTTACGTGTTTCTCGGCAGCGAAACCTCAGCCGCCGTGATCTTTTTCTGCTCCGGCTTTGCCGCCATGCTGGCGACGGTGGCGACGCTGACATTGGCCGCCGATTCCTGTCCGCCGCACGCCGAGGGCTTCGCCTTTGCCGTGCTGATGTCGATCATCAATCTGGCGACGTCGCTCGCCGACAATGTCGGATCATTCCTCTACACCCATGTGCTGGGCCATCATCTGACGCCGCTGATCCTGATCTCGGCGGCATTTACGGCGTTCGCCTTCGTCCTGGTGCCGCTGCTGCGGCTCGGCGACAAACCGCAGGGCGAGCCGTTGCGGCGATAAGGCCTATGGAACCGCCGCGGCGGTTGTGCGTTAAATTATGCCTGCCAAATCGAGGCGCTTTTTTCCGGGTGCCTGATCATGCAAAAGCTTGGCGCTGTCATTGCGATAGCCGCGGTCGTTGCGGTCACCGCGGAGCCGACAGCAAGCGCGGCCTTCGGTCTGCGAATCGGTCCATTCTATTTGGGCGTACCCCTCGGGCATCGGCATCGTCACCACGCGACGCGCGCGCCCGAGCCGCAAACCGTCGCGCTCCCCGATCAAAGCGCGCCGAATGCCGGTGCCCCGCCCGCGCCGTCTGCTGGAGCGCCGCCGCAAGATTCGTCCGCTGCCCTGCTGTATCCGGCGCTCGCCTTGCCGGCCGCCTTCAACGACATTTTCGCGCCGACCGCGGCGCCGCAACCTTGGCCGTTCGGCTATGAAGCCATCTTCCAGACCGCGTTTGCCAAATCGAGCCCCGACCAAAGCAGCTGCCAGGGGCCCGACAGCGCCGACGCCATCGTCGCGCGCATCCGAAGCACGGTCCGGCCGACGCCTCCGCAAATGCCGCAGCTGCAAAAGCTCGACGGCGCGCTGCACATGGCCGCCCAATATCTGTCGACGACCTGCCCGACAGACATTCGCGCGCAGCCGGCGGCGCGCATGCAGTTGATGGAGTGGCAGATCGAGAAGCTCGCCCAGGCGATCGACATCGTGCGGCCGCCATTGGCGGAGTTCCAGCAATCCCTGAACGACGCCCAGCGCGTGCGCTTTGCCGCGCCGGCGGGCGCCGGCCGCGCCCGCAGCGCGGGCAACACGGCGCAGGCCTGCGCGGCTTCGCAAGCCGCGATCGACCGCTCGATCGAGCAAATCTCGCAGTCGGTGCAGCCGACCGATGCGCAGCGCGACGCGCTGGCAAAGATCAAGGACGCGTTCGGTGCCGCCGCGAGCGGTCTCGACGCCCATTGCCCGACGGCGCCAGGAGCGGATCCGCTGGCCCGGCTGCAGGCGATCGAGGCGCGTCTCGACGCCACCTGGCGCGCGGTCGTGGCGATCCAGTCCGCGCTCGCCGACTTCGAAAAGAACTTGAGCGACGACCAGCGCGCGCGCCTCGCCACGACCGACTTTGCCACGTCGCAATGATCGCTTGAGCCCCACCCGACCCGCCGGCGCCTGAAAAGAGATGCGGCTCGGCGCCAGGCGGTCTCGCGACGCCATCGCTCAGTTCTGAAAGTTCCGGTTGGTCGGCCGCGGCAGGCCGAGATTTTCGCGCAAGGTCGCGCCTTCGTATTCGCGCCGGAACAGACCGCGCCGCTGCAATTCGGGAACGACGCGATTGACGAAGTCGTCGAGCCCGCCCGGCAGATAAGGAAACATGATGGTGAAGCCGTCGGAGCCTTCGGTCTCCAGCCACTCCTCCATCTCGTCGGCGATCGACTCCGGCGTGCCGACCATGGCGAGGCCGGAATAGCCACCGAGGCGCTGCGCAAGCTGCCGCACGGTGAGGTTTTCGCTGCGCGCCATCTTGATAGCGCGCTCGCGGCCGCTCTTCGAGGCGTTGCTTTCCGGCACGTCCGGCAGCGGCTTGTCGGGATCGAATTTCGCGGCGTCGTGGCCGAGCGCGATCGAGAGCGACGCAATGGCGTTGGCGTAATTGACGAGGCTGTCGAGCTTTTGCCGCTTCGCCTTCGCTTCATCGACCGTGTCGCCGACGACGACGAAGCAGGCTGGCAGGATCTTCATGTGATCGCGGGCACGGCCGAGCTTTTCCATACGGCCTTTGACGTCGGCGTAGAACTGCTGGCCGACCTTCAGATCGCTCTGCGCGGTGAACACCGCTTCAGCCGTCTCGGCGGCGAGCTGGCGGCCGGAATCCGAGGCGCCCGCCTGCACGATCACCGGCCAGCCCTGAACCGGGCGGGCGATGTTGACGGGCCCCTTCACCGAGAAATATTTGCCCTTGTGATTGAGCACGTGCATCTTCGCCGGATCGAAGAAGATGCCGTCGTCGACGTTGCGGACCCAGGCGTCGTCCGCCCAGCTGTCCCAGAGCCCAGTGACGACGTCGTAGAACTCGCGCGCGCGGCGGTAGCGCTCGCCATGCTCCATGTGCTCTTCGAGGCCGAAATTGAGCGCCGCGTCGGGATTCGACGTGGTGACGATATTCCAGCCGGCGCGGCCGCCGGAGAGCCAGTCGAGCGAGGCGAAACGCCGGGCAATATGGTACGGCGCGTCGAAAGTCGTCGAGCCGGTGGCGACGAGGCCGATGCGCTCGGTGACCTGCGACAGCGCCGAGAGCAGCGTGAACGGCTCGAACGAGGTCGAGGTGTGGCTCCTTTTGAGCGCATCCATCGGCATGTTGAGCACGGCCATGTGGTCGGCCATGAAGAAGGCGTCGAACTTCGCCCGCTCCAGGGCCTGGATCGACTGCTTGATGTGGGCGAAGTTGAAATTCATGTCCGGCCAGGCGCCGGGATAGCGCCAGGCGCCGGTGTGGATCGAGGCCGGCCGCATGAACGCGCCGAGATGAAGCTGACGGGAAGGCATTCACTGCACCCCTTTGGCGCCTTTTGGCATCCTTTTGCCGATCGCTCCCCAATGTAGGGCGGCGGCGCTCAAGTTGAAAGCGCGGACCCCGGTCGGCATTCGCGCATGACGGCTGGCATGTTGTGCTTGCAAATTGCGCTTCGACGCATCAGTTTGCATCGGAATCATCGTGACCATGCTGGAGTTCTTCTAATGTCCGTTGCGACCCAAGATGTAGCCGCCCAAGCCACCGATCCGCGCACGCCGCAGCGGGTGCGCCACGAGCCGCGCCGGCGCGTTCTCAACGTCAAGCAAGTCGACAAGCTCGCCGCCCACATGATCCGCGTCACGCTGACCGGCGATTTGGACGGCTTCAAGAGCCTGGGCTTCGACGATCACATCAAGCTGTTCTTCCCCGACGGCACCACCGATGCCGAAGGCAAGCCGAACATGCTCGGCCGCGATTTCACGCCGCGCCGCTACGACCAAGCCGCCAACACGCTCGCCATCGACTTCGCCATTCATGACGCCGGCCCGGCGACGCGCTGGGCGGCGCAGGCGCGGCCGGGCCAAACGCTGAACGTCGGCGGCCCGCGCGGCTCCTTCATCATCCCCACGACCTACGACTGGCATCTCCTGATCGCCGACGAAACCGGCTTGCCCGCCATCGGACGGCGGCTCGCCGAGTTGCCGGCCGGCACCCATGTCGTCGTCATCGCCGAGGTCGACGGGGCGGACGATGAGATCGATTTCGACACCAAGACCAACGCCATCGTCACCTGGGCGCACCGCAACGGCGCCGCGGCCGGCGAGGCCGACGCGCTGGCGCGGACGCTTGCCAAGCTCACATTGCCGGCCGGCGATTATTATGGCTGGGTCGCCTGCGAGTCGCTCACCGCCAAGGCGCTGCGCCGCCAATTGATCGCCGATCACGGCGCCAATCCGAAATGGCTGCGCGCCGCCGGCTACTGGCGCCGCGGCGCGGTCGCCGTCCACGAGGTCCATGACAACTGACGCTGTGTTCGACCTGATCGACTTAAGGAGGATCAGAGCAATGACCGCAATGAGAACGCTCCTGCTCGCCGCCGCAGTTTTCTGTGCCGCTTCGCCCGCCATGGCCGGCGCGCGGATGCCGATCAATCCCTGGGCGCCGGTTTGGGCGTGCACCGCGGCCGAGTACGCCAAGAGGTGCAATATCGAGCTCACCCGCCGCGGGCATTGCCAATGTATCGGCGGCGGCTCCATGGGATGGCGCCTGAATGAATATTACGGGCCCGGTGCGCGCAACCTCGCGCCGCGCGGCGACGGACCGTGACCCTCGCGCGCGACGGTAGTGACGACGGGACCGGCTTCGAGGGGGCGTCGTGGAAAAAATCAGACTTGTAGGGCACCCCCCTGACGTGTCGTTGATGCTCAAGCGGTATGGGGTTTGCTCGCAGTACACGTTTGGGTCGATGGCGTCGATCATCCCGTTTATAAAAGAAGAGGACGGCGCATTCGACGCCGCGACGGCGCGTTTGATGAGCAGCGCCTTCAAAGCTGCCTGTCTGTCCCTGCAAGGAAGCGGCCAGCCCGTGAGCGTCTATGCCAACGTTGCGGTGCGAATTATCGCCGCGACGAAGATGGGCGAGCGCGATCCGAAGAAGCTGAGAGAGTTGGCGCTGGCGTCGATCGACACCTGTCGGATGGGCTGAGCCAACGGGTCCGGCCCGAGTTGGCCGGCCCGATGACAGGCCGCGCAAAATCCGGGAACGACCGGCGACACCGCAGCCCCGGATTACGCTGCGCTCCATCCGGACTACGCGCTCAACGGCACGATTCCCCAAGTGAGAGATTCTGTACTATATGAGCCGCGAGCCGGGTTAGCTCAGCGGTAGAGCAGCGGTTTTGTAAACCGTTGGTCGGGGGTTCAATTCCCTCACCCGGCACCAATAAAATCAAACACTTACGTGGATTCCCAGGGCATTATAAATTACAAATTTTACTTAGGGTAATCAATGGGGTAAACTTTCCCGCGACCTATTCCCTTCGAGCCGCGGCAATTGCAAATCAACACGATCCCTGACGAGGGGCGTACCCCGCCTGTTGCGACAAGTGTCGCGCCTATGCTGACCAACGCGACCCGGCTTTCAGTCTGCGTCGTTCCGTCTGCCAGCCCGATGGCGACCCCCACCAACAACGACCGCGCCGAGGGGCCCTTGCGCCGCTCCGGCCGCTTCCTTCCTGGTCAGTCAGGCAACCCTAGCGGGCGGCCGAAGGTGGTCGCCCACATCCAGGAGCTTGCTCGGCAACATGCGCCCCAAGCACTTGCGGCACTGGTCGAGATCGCCACATCTGGCGTCTCTGAAAACGCACGCGTCGCCGCGGCTTGCGCGCTGCTCGACCGCGGCTACGGAAAGCCGGCGAGCGCGACCCAAATCATTCCGCCGCCACCGCGAGATCTGCGTGACATGAGCAAGGAGGAGCTCGACGAGGCAATCGAAGCCTGCCAGCGGACGCTCCGCGCGCAAATTGAAGCGCTGGAAAGCTGCCCTCCGTTGAGTGACGACGAGTAGGAGATCCTTTTCGAATTCCTCTAATCAACCCGACGTGTCCGAACGTCGCCGGTGATCGGCGGCGCTCCGCGGTCAGAGCGTGCCGCAGCTTGTGAAGTCCTGAACGAATGCGGGTCTTGATGGTGCCGAGCGGCTGATCGAGACGCACGGCGGCTTCGGCATGGGTAAGTCCGGAGAAAAGCGTTGTTTCGATCGCCCGTCGCTCGTCTGGTGTGAGCACCGCCAGCGCAGTGAATAGAGCGTCGCCCTGTTTGCGCAGCTTGGACGGTCATGTCCCCTGATGACAGGGCTACGTTTTTCAAATCGGTGCGCCGCCGAGGCCTTGTGAATCCGTTGCGCGCTCTAGCAGGCTGTTGAAGAAGTCTCTAGCGGGCTGGAATTGGACATGCTTCTCTCGATGATTGAATCGGGAGAGGCAGATG
>Ga0335081_10001247_pt1 | contig 40582 bp, 23 predicted proteins | sample Lox_Sample_35_FD_206713 | JGI IMG/M metagenome (GOLD analysis project Ga0335081, IMG submission 206713) | Soil microbial communities from Loxahatchee National Wildlife Refuge, Florida, United States - Lox_Sample_3.5 | ecosystem: Environmental > Terrestrial > Soil > Wetlands | place: USA... | reverse complement strand
GACAACACATTCTTCTTTTCACAAGCTCTTTGCGTCGCGCCGCTCTATGACGATCTCGCAATTCCAAGCGGAGGGAGCCTGAGCGACAATATCAAATACCAGCTCAGCGGCACGTTTCCCAATCGCGTTCTGACCGTCGAGTGGTCGAACATGCAGTATACCAGCAATTCAACTCCCAGCCTGAACTTCCAGATAAAGTTGTATGAGGGAACCGGCGTTATCGAATTCATCTACGGGACGATGACGGCGGGAACTGCCACATACTCGTACACCCTCGGAATTCACGACAACAGCGCAACCAATCCACCTTCCACCAGTCAGGCACTTGTCCAGCAATCTTCGAACAGTTCGTTGTTTTCCAACGCTGCTACGGACACGCTGTCGCTTGTCCCGATAAGCGATTCCAAAATTACATTCACGCCTCCGCTGGCAGCTTCACCGACCAATCTTACGTTCACATCCGTCAAATGGAATCGGATGACGCTGAACTGGGCCGACAATGCCACGAACGAGCTGCATTACGCAATTTATCGCTCCGACGATGGCGGCAACACGTATTCGTTCATCGACACACTCGACCCGAATTCCACATCTTACACCAACTACAGTCTCTCCTTCAACACTTCGTACCAGTGGAGAGTCTGTGCCATTACGGACGGAGGTTTGAATTTTTCAATCGCCGGAACGCAGGGAACAAATTCCGGATTGCTGAATGGTACTTATACCGTCGGACCGACGGGCACGTTCACCACATTGACCGACGCCGTCGCCGATATTCGGACGGATGGTGTCATCGGTCCGGTTGTCTTCGAACTCCAGTCCACCTATACCAGCTCCGGCGAAACCTTTCCCATTAACCTCCTCGACAGCTCGTGGACGAGTGCAACGAAGACCGTGACGATCCGTCCTGTCTCCGGTGCAACCGGCCTGAGCATATCCAGCAACGATGCAACGGGGACGCTTCGATTCAACAAGGCGAATTATTTCGTCGTGGATGGAAGGCCAGGAGGAACGGGATCGTCAAAAGAGTTGACTATCGAAAATACTTCCACATCGGGATTCGCCGTGGAATTCAAGAATATGTCTGCCAACGATACTCTTGCATATTGCACGGTGAAAGGCGTGAACACGAGCACGAGCGGAGGGGTTGTCACCTTCACGGCCTCATCAACCGACGATTATGATGTATCGAATACAAGGGGCAACTACAATGATGCTATCTCTCATTGCGACATCCGGGATGGGGCGTCCACCCCTACCATCGGCATCATCGGCGGGGGTCTCTCCTCGTTACCGGACAGCAATATCACCATATCCAAAAACAACATCTACAATTTCTTCGCGACAACAGGCAATTTTTGCTACGGCGTCTATATGGCCGGCAATTCTCAGGCATGGACCATCACCGGCAACAGTTTTTACCAGACCGCCTCCCGTACGGCTGCTTCGTCATTGACGATGGCAGCAGTCGACCTCAACGGATCAGGAATACCCTCCGTGACAATTCAGAACAATTATATCGGTGGATCCAGCGCGAATGCGGGGGACAGTGCGATGACGATTGGTCCGACTTCCCAATCGGTGGATTTCTTTGGAATTCTCGTAAGCGGGGCGGGTTCCACGGTGTGCACTATCCAGAACAATACAATCCAGAATATTTCGCTTTCCACTGGAAGCATCGACGGCCCGACGTTTTCTGGCGTGGACATCATTAGTGTGGATACAGCGTACATCATCGGAAATACAATTGGAAGCGACACCGGCACCTCATCCATCACGATGACCAGCTCGCAAAATAATGGTCTCCAAGGAATTGACGGGTCGAGTGGGAGTTTGACGATCAAGAATAACAAGATCGGATCTATTACCACTTCGAATACGTCCACGAGTGTTCGTACGTACCTTCACGGTATAGACATCGGCTCTACGGTTTCCGAGTTGGCCACGATTTCTGGCAATACAATCGGGAGCACAGTCACTCCGAATAGCATTAACCAGAGCTCGTCAACGATTTCCGCGCTCGATCCGGTTTCCGGTATATACTTTACCCCCAACGGCTTCTTCAGCATCACGAACAACACAATCGCGCACATCAACAGCAATTATGCCGGCACAGGTGGTTTCGCGCAGGTCTATGGTATCAGTATCGGCGGGTATGCCGGTTGCAGCGGCGCCGGAACAATTAGCGACAACACCATTGAAGCGATAACGACTACCAGCCAGGATCCGTCTTCCGGATTATCGGCCTCGGCGATTGGCATCTCCTGTTATGCGGGCCCGGGCCTGATAGTGTCAAACAACACCGTGGATTCAGTCATCAACACTGCTTCCTCCGCCTCGGTGAATGTGATCGGAATCTATGTTAACATCTACACAACCAGCGGAGCGAACACAGTCGGTGAGAATAAAGTAACCGACCTGTTGCTCGCATCCTCCAGTACTTCATCAGGAATCACTGGAATCTGGAATGCAGCAGGGAAGACGCGATACCAGAACAACATGGTGAGTATCGGCGATGGATTGACCACGGAATACTCAGTTATGGGGATCAAGGATACGGCAACCTCGGGGAACAACAGCAGCTACTTCTTCAATACAAGCCGTATCGGCGGGCTGAATGTCAGCACGTCAGCCACGAACACGTACGCTTTCTATCGTGCGTCCGCGGCGACTGATTCGGTCAAAGACAACATCTTCATCAACAACCGCTCGAACGCATCCACTGGAGGCAAACACTATGCGGTCTACGTCAGCTCAACGTCGGGCTTGACGTCGGACTACAACGATTTGTATGCGGATGGGACCGGCGGCGTTCTCGGTTACTCATCTGGAGACCTGTCGACTCTCTCGAATTGGCAGACGGGGACGAGCAAGGACGCACATTCCGTCTCAACCGCAGTGACGTTCACTTCCAGCACTGATCTCCATCTCTCCGGAAGCTCGCGGACCGATGCGACGTTGGATGGCACGGCGATTTCAGGTATCACGACGGATTACGACGGCGATACACGCAATGCAACCACCCCGATGATGGGGGCGGATGAATACGTGGTTCCACTCCCGGTCGAGCTCGCTTCGTTCACGGCGACAGCAAACCGTCTGAATGCAACGCTTCGTTGGCAGACAGCAACAGAGACAAATACCGCAGGGTTTGATGTGGAGAGAAGAGCAATCAGCGATCAGGAAGCGGCGATCAGCGGTCAGCAAACAACTGTCCGCGACCTCAATTCGCAATGGTCCGGTGTTGGCTTTGTCAAGGGGACGGGGACCAGCGCCAGCCCGGAACAATATACCTTCGTTGACCAGAATCTCTCTCCCGGCCTCTACCTGTATCGCCTCAAGCTGATCGACCGCACAGGCGCATTCAAGTATTCTCAGGAAACGCAGGTCCGGGTCGGCAATGCGCCAAGAGTGTTCTCGCTTTCGCAGAACTACCCCAACCCCTTCAACCCAACAACGACGATCGAGTTTACGCTGGAAAAGGATGGCCGGGTTTCCCTCAAAGTGTATGATGTCCTGGGACGGGAGGTCGCGACGTTGCTGGACGACAACAGGAAAGCCGGAGAATACCAGCAGGTGGTGTTTGATGGATCCCGGTATTCATCGGGTGTTTACTTTGTCGTGCTGCAGGCGGGCGGTAAACAGATGATCAAGAAAATGTTGATGCTCAAGTGAGAAGCACAGCAACCGTGCGAAACTTTCGACGTCGGAGCGTGGTTATCTTCGCCAGGCCAAGAAAAGGAGGAGAAAGAGGAATCAAACGAAGTGCCCACCCATTCACGCTTGTTTTTCTTCTTTGGAGTCTTTCCGCGGTGCTGTTGAGAGAGGTACAGGCACAGACGGTCGGGACGCTCGACAGTACGTACGGCACGAACGGAAAAGCATCCATTTCGCTCGCCACCGGCATAACCTATGGCGGAGTAGCGCAGAGCGACGGAAAGATCGTCGTCGTGGGATATTCCCAGGAGGGTGGGCACGCAGATATCACAGCAATCAGGTTCACGACGGCTGGAGTCATCGACAGCACATTCGGGGCGAATGGTAAAGCCCTGATAACCTATTCACCAAATCCCATCGTTTATGCAGCAGCAGTCCAGCCGGACGACAAGATTGTCCTCGCGGGGACTGCAAGCACGGCCGACGATATCGACTACGATTTGATGGTGGTTCGATTGGATGCCAACGGCGCGTTAGACAGTACATTCGGAACGAATGGGATCGTCATCACCGCCGGGAGGCACCATGGTACTGGCCAGCTTGGAATAGTAACAGAGGCGCGTGCAGTTGCGATACAGCCAGATGGCAAGATCGTGGCCGCTGGCCGTACGTTCGAAGTGAACTATGATGCATCTCCCATCATCGTGCGATATGACTCGACCGGTGCTATCGACCCTACGTTCAATGGGTCCGGGGTCGTCGTTGATTCAACGGATGCAGGGTACGGGTACTCCGAATGGACAAACGCGTTGGCACTTCAGCCTGACGGGAAGATTATCATTGCCGGCTCAACAAACAGTTTCGGTTTGTCGTACGGACTCGCTGCAGAAGTCTTGCGCTTCAACTCCGACGGGACACTGGACAATAGCTTCGCAAGCGATACGCGTGTCCAAAAGTCATTCGGTACCACGGCCGAGGCGAATGCCGTCACGCTGCTCTCTGACGGTTCGATCCTTCTGGCAGGATATTCAGGGGCATCCAGTCCCGTCTTTTACATCGTGAAGTATAGCTCGAGCGGGCATTTTGATAATTCTTTCGGTGGCACATCGGATGGTGTCACCCTTTCCTTCACCGGCGGATCCGACGTCGCGTACGCATGCAGCGCTACTCCGGACGGAAATCTCCTTGTGGCCGGAGGGGGGTCGAACTACTTCGAAGCGGCACAGTTCACCGCGGGAGGGACACTTGTTTCGAATTTCGCATCATCAGGCAAGACCACGATCGACATGGGAGCGACTGCTCTCGCGCGCTCCATTGCTTTCTCTTCCACTTCGGGCAGTCGCAGATTTTTCCTGATGGGTTCGGCCGGTTATGACTACTCGGTGGCAAAGTTCTATCTGGAAACGCCGGCAAGCCCGACTGCTTCCACCGACTCTGTTTCCTCCATACAAGCAACTACTGCCACGGCCTACAGTACCGTGAATCCAAATGTGGATACCACCACCGTCAGGTTTTTGTACGGCACTACATCAGGCTCGTACCCCGACAGCGTGGTTGCTTCTCAAAGTCCCCTCACAGGATACGCATCCACCCAAGTCACGGCGAATTTATCAGGACTTACAGGAGGACAAACATACTATCTGCGTGTGTCAGCATCCAACAGCCTCGGTTACGTGCGTGGAAGTGAAATCAGCTTTACGACATTGCCGCCGCCGGCTGCACCGACTGCTGTGACAGATTCTGTTTCCTCCATAGGAACAACTACCGCCACGGCGTACGGAAGCGCAAATCCAGGCGGAGATTCCACCACTGTGCGATTCCTTTACGGAACTGTCTCGGGAAGCTATACTGACAGCGTTGTCGCTGCTCAAAGTCCTGTCACAGGATACAACCCTGTTAGCGTCTCGGCGAATTTATCAGGATTGACTTCATACCAGACATACTACCTGCGTGTTGTGGGTTCGAATGCGGTGGGGTATGCGAGGGGAAGCGAGGTCAGCTTCAAGACGAAGGCAGTGATCACGGAAACAGCTCCTTCAGGGAGCGGAACGACAGGCGATCCGCATATCATAGCGAGTCTGAACAATCTCGCCTGGCTGCAGGATGCTGCCAACGATACCGCGTGGGGCGACTACTACAAACAAACTGCGAACATTGAGGCTTCGCAGACTTCGACGTGGAATTCGGGGGCGGGATTCTCCCCCATAGGAACAGGTGCCCATAGCTTCTCAGGTACGTACGACGGCCAGGGTTACTTCGTAGACAGTCTTTACCTCTCACGGACCGACAGTGGGGATAACTATCAGGCGTTGTTCGGCTATCTGGGATCGTCCGCTGTGATTGATAGTCTCGGCGTAACAAATGCCAGTATATCGGGATATGATTTTGTCGGAGCCTTGGCAGGACTTAATCCTGCTAGCAGCAGTATAAGTCACTGTTATAGCAGTGGCGCAGTTCATGCCGTGCGCGGCGATTGCGGCGGGCTTGTCGGGGAGAATGATGGTTCGTTGCTCTTAAGCTACAGCAGCTGTTGCGTGTCAGGCGGGAACAACTTCAGCATGGGCGGGTTGGTCGGATATTCGCCGTCCGGCACAATCTCAAACTGTTACACCACAGGAGAGGTAAATGTCACATGTCCAGGTGCGGGCGGCTTGGTCGGGAATAATTCAGGTGCAAGTATTGACGACTGCTACAGCGTCAGCAAAGTGGCAACGACCGCATATTACGGAGGCGGCTTGATCGGAAGCCAATTCAGCGGGTCCGTCAGTGCTTCATTCTGGAATACCGATTCCACTTCTGTAGGCGCCGGCCTTGGAAGCATTGGCGCTGCAGGAAAGACGTCTGCGCAGATGAAAATGGAATCGACATACATGGATTCTTTGTGGGATTTCACGTCGACGTGGGGCATAAACAACTCTGCTAATGATGGCTATCCATACCTCAAAACAAATCTCGTGATAACAGAAACAGCCCCCTCGGGGAGCGGAACGTCGGGCGATCCGCATATCATTGCAAGTCTCCCCAACGTAAGGTGGTTACAGGATGTCGCCAATGATACGGCGTGGGGTGACTTCTACAGACAAACCGCAAACATTGAGGCCTCCGCGACGTCATCATGGAATGCGGGGGCAGGATTCTCCCCGATAGGTACGTCGACTCATATGTTTTCAGGAACATACGATGGACAGGGCTACGTCATAGACAGCCTCTACATCGCACGGACGGGGAATGGCAATAATTATCAGGCTCTCTTCGGCGCTATCAGCCCATCTTCAGTTATTAAGAATCTCGGAGTAACCAATGCCAACGTGTCCGGATATGATTTCGTCGGAGCGTTGGCAGGATTGAATTCTTCCGGTGCCAGCATAACGGACTGTTACAGCACTGGCAAAGTTTACGCGTCGTACGGCGACTGCGGTGGACTCATAGGTGAAAACGATGGATCCGTGGCCAGGAGTTACAGCAATTGTACCGTAACGGGTGGTTCCAACTACAGCATGGGTGGGTTCGTGGGATACTGCCCCTTTGGCAGTGACACAATCTCGAACTGTTACAGCACTGGTGAAGTGAGTACGGCGTGTGATGGAACTGGTGGACTGGTTGGGAACCACTCAGGTGGTAACATCCTCGATTGCTACAGCATCAGCAAAGCCAGCACAACAGCCTCTGGTGCTATTCCTGGAGGTCTCATCGGAGGTAACTATACCTCTGATCCCGTCACCAACTCATTCTTCGATACTGATAGCACAAGCAGCAGTGCGGCGGGGACCGGAGAAAGCTCTTCTTCCCTTAAGACACTATCGACGTTCACGAACGCCGGCTGGGATTTTGTCAAGGAAACCACGAATGGAACGAACGACTACTGGGATATGGATACAACCAACAAAGTCACCAACAGCGGTTATCCGTTCCTCTCCTGGCAAGAAGGCGGGTCCGTTGCGCTTCCTGTGGAGATGGCTTCCTTCACGGCAACGTCAAGCCGCCTCACTGTCACAGTGGAATGGAAAACTGCCAGCGAAGTCAACACCAATGGTTTTGAAATACAGAGGGCGCAATTGAGCGAATCGGGGACAACGATTCAGCCCTGGCAGGATGTCGGTTTTGTCAAAGGGCACGGAACGAGCACGGCTCCAATTGCCTATTCCTGCGTTGATCGCGGGTTGACTCCGGGTACGTATTCTTATCGTCTGAAGCAAATCGACAACAACGGATCGGCCCAGTATTCAAAGACGGTGAACATCGAAGTTGGCAAGGCGCCACGCACCTTCACCCTGAGCCAGAACTACCCCAACCCGTTCAACCCCACGACCACGATTGAGTTTACGATCGCCGAGGACGGCCGTGTTGTCCTTAAGGTATATGACGTCCTTGGGCGGGAGGTGGCAACGCTGTTGGATGAGAACCGGAGTGCCGGAGAGTATCAGCAGGTGGTCTTCGATGCGTCGCGGTATGCCTCGGGCATATATTTCGCCGTTCTTCAAGCCGGCGGAAAGCGACTACTCAAGAAGATGCTCTTGTTGAAATAAAGACACTGCACCTATTTTCGTTATCCCAAGGAGATCCGACGAGTAATCTACACGACAAACATTATCGAATCGTCCCACGCGCAACTGAGAAAAATCACAAAAAGCAAACGAGTCTTCAGCTCCGATGAATCACTGCTGGAACTCCTGTATGCAGTCTACTTGAATCTCAAGCACGGGTGGATTGGACCGATTAATGGATGGCATTTGAGCTACGCACAACTGATGATCTTGTTTGAAGAACGATTAACTCAACCCTGACCATGACACAGTTCTCTGAACAGACCCGAAAATGTTTTCCTCCAATTCGTTTTGCGCTGCACGAAATTGATTTTGCGCTGGATCAAGGTGACAATGTTTCAGGGTGCGGAGGAAATGATCGGGAAGCCGCGGACAAAACAGGCGTCGATCGCTTCGAACCACGTGCTTTTCTCGGGATTTGATTTATCACGCCCGAAAAGAGCCCATCGCCACCTGCTGCCGTTGCCCGGGAGTTCGCCTGCGGCTCCGACGATGTCCATCTCGTCATTCCGTCACCCCTTTTTCTTCTCCTCATGCGCAGAAGGGGAAATAGTACGTCTACATTGAAAGCACCGCGGCACGCTCGTTCTTCCAACAAGCTATAATTTCCCTCCTAATTTACAACGAAGGATTGGAGGTGGTCTAAATTCGGAACTATTGGTACATCGGCATCGTTGAAACCTCATACGTTTGCAACCCATCTATTATTATAGAGACACAAGCGTGTCTTCCCGGGCAGTCTCGGATTCATTGGTGCACAAGCTACAGGTCCAACAAAACGCGAACGACGCGGAATTATGTACCAATTTGCCGGTATCAGGTCCCTTCTGTTGAGATCGTCGTTTCGTGAAATGTACGCATTGCGGCTTTCAGGTCGGCACGAGCGTGCCGAAGCGGTGAACACGTGAGGAGGAGCCCCACCATGAAGTTCTCCAATCTACTCTTTGCTCTGCTGGTCGTCATCATTGCATCATCCGGCGACATCCGGGCACAATGGACTCAAACCAGCGGGCCTCCGAGTGATATCCGTTCCCTTGCCGTCAACGGCACCGATATTTTTGCCGGCACCATTTACGGCGCATACCGTTCCACCGACAACGGCACAAGCTGGACCGCCATCAACACAGGCCTGGGCATCCCCCCCAACTCGATGCAGGTCCAGGCATTTGCTATCAGCGGCAGCAACATTTTTGCGGGGATGGATGCCGGGGTTTACCTTTCAACCAACAGCGGCACGAGCTGGACATCCGTCAGTTCAGGACTGAACTATGCCACCGTTTCTGCTCTCGCCATCAGTGGCGGCAACCTCTTTGCAGGAACGTATAGCAATGGGGTTTATCTTTCGACTAATAATGGTACGAGCTGGATCGCCGTCGACTCCGGCTTGACGTCGAGTCGTGTCTATGCGTTTTGCGTCGTCGGGAGCGCTCTCTACGCCGCAACGGACGGCGGTATTTTCGTTTCAACGAATAGCGGCACCAGCTGGACGTCCACCGGTTATAGTGGGCCAGCGGTGACAGCCCTCGCCTTCAGCGACACCAGTTTTTTTGCAGGGACATTTGGAGCTGGGATCTACCTCTCATCCGATACCGGCAAGACGTGGACGCCTGCAAATTCAGGCTTGACCCGAGGCAACATTACCGCGCTCGGTATCAGCGGCAGCTCTGTCTTTGCAGGAACGGACGGCGGTGGGATATTCCTTTCAACCAATAATGGTGGAGGCTGGACGGCCGTGAACTCCGGCGTAAACGCGGCCTACGTCCACGCCTTTGCGTTCAGCGGCGGTGATGTCTTTGCGGGGACGTCGGGCGGTTTCTTCCTCTCGGCGAACAACGGCGCAAGCTGGACCGCGTCCAATTCCGGTTCGGCCGCCACTTATATCACTACTCTTGCCTCCAACGGAAGCAATATGTTTGCAGGCACTGCACTCGGCGGAATCTTCCTTTCTTCGGACAACGGTGCAAACTGGAAGGCTGTCGATTCCGGTATGACAAGTACGAGTATTATTACTTTGGCAATCGAGGGGACGAATATTTTCGCCGGAACGAACGATGCGGGTGTCTTTCTGTCCACAAACAACGGTACGAGCTGGACAGCCGTCCATTCCGGCATGACCGCCGTCCAGGTTTGGACAATAGCCGCCGACAGTACCGACGTCTTTGCCGGAACCAGCGGCGGCGCCTATCATTCAACCAACAACGGTACAAGTTGGACAGCCGTGGATAACGGCTTGACGAGCACAAATGTCAGGGCCATCGCGATCAACGATACGGGCGTCTTTGCGGCGACGAGCGGCGGCGGTGTATTCCGCTCTACCGATAAGGGGGCGAACTGGACCGCCGTGAATACAGGTCTGACCAACTCCCATGTATATTCCCTGGTCGTCATCGGCAGCAATATCTTTGCAGGCACGAACGGTGGGGGCGTGTTCCGATCGTCGAATAATGGTGCCAGCTGGAGTGCAGCCACAAATCTGCCCAGTCCCTACGTCAATGCGCTTGGGGTCGAAGATTCAGTTCTCTTTGCATCCACGACAGACATTTCCGTTTCGACCGACGATGGCGCGAGCTGGACGTCTGCGGGTGGGGTATTGAATGGCTCGGCTATCAACGCCTTTACGTTCAACGGTGCGAATGTCTTTGCCGGGACATCGTCGAGCGCAGTGTGGCTCGCCCCGTTGTCGGCATTGGTCCCCCCTCCCGCACCGACTCTTATCTTACCCCTCAACGGTGCGGTGAACCTGCTGACGACCGATACCTTGGTATGCCGTTCGGTGAACGGAGGAATCGGTTACAACCTGAACGTGGCGACCAATACCGCATTTTCTCCCCTCACGATTTATAGATCCGGAGCGGATACGTCCTATGTTGTGGGACCGTTGGTTCCGGGGACAACATACTACTGGAGGATGCAGGTCAACACGGCGTATCTCTCCAGCCAATATTCCCAGGTTGATTCCTTCACCGTGATGCCGCTTCCAGGCGCGCCGGTCCTTGCATCGCCCGCCAGTAATACCACGAACGAGCGGATCGATACCGTTACGCTTCGATGGCATCCTGTCTTGCTCGACACCGGCTATGTCTGCCAGGTATCGAGCAGCCCGTCGTTCTCATCGCTTGTTGCCTCTCAGGATACGACGAGGGACACGGCATTCACGGTAACCTCTCTGCAGCATTTGACGACGTATTACTGGCGTGTTCTTGCGTACAATGCTGTAGGATCGGGTTCATTTTCGGCAACCGACTCTTTCACCACCATTGTAGCAATGCCGTCAGCGCCGGTTCCAGCATCACCGGCGGCGAATGCGTTCAATCAACCGACCAGTCTAACATTGAAGGTAACTCCAGGAGCCAACGCAGCCGGCTACCGCTGGCAGGTTTCTACGAGCTCCACCTTCTCACCTCTCGTCGTTGATGATTCTACGAGCGGTGCGGGGGACACTGCGAACAGTGTGTCATCTCTCCAGAACCTAACAAAGTACTATTGGCGTGTTCTTTCATACAACGTGGCGGGACAAAGCTCATTTTCTTCGCCCGATTCCTTCACGACCATTGTAGCGGCTGCAGCAGTACCGGTTACCATGTCTCCAGCAGCTAACGCCACCAACCAACCGACGAGTCTTACGCTGAAAATCAGTCCGGCAGCCAACGCCGCCGGTTACCACTGGCAGGTCTCTACGAGCTCCACCTTCTCACCCCCTGTCGTTGATGATTCCACGAGCGGTGCAGGAGACACTGCAAATACTGTGTCATCTCTCCAGAACCTAACAAAATACTATTGGCGTGTTCTTTCATACAACGTGGCGGGACAAAGCTCATTTTCTTCGCCTGATTCCTTCACGACCATTGTAGCGGCTGCAGCAGTACCGGTTACCGTGTCTCCAGCAGCGAACGCCATAAACCAACCAACGAGTCTTACGCTGAAAGTCAGTCCGGCAGCCAACGCAGCCGGTTACCACTGGCAGGTCTCTACGAACTCCAGCTTCTCGCCACTCGCTGTCGACGATTCTACGAGTGGTGCGGGGGACACTGCGAATACTGTGTCATCTCTCCAGAACCTGACCAAGTACTATTGGCGTGTTTTGGCGTACAATGCTGCCGGCGCAAGCGCGTTTTCGTCCCCCGACTCCTTCACGACGATCATCGCCTTGCCGTCAACGCCTGTAGCGGTGTATCCAGCAGCCGGTGCCGTCAACCAACCTGTCAGCCTTATGCTGAAGACGAATTCGGTTGCAAACGCCGCCGGGTATCATTGGCAGGTATCAACAAGTTCCGGCTTTTCACCGTTGGTCGTTGATGATTCCACGAGTGGTGCAGGAGATACTGCAAACAGCGTGTCCTCTCTCCAGAACTCTACCAGGTATTATTGGCGAGTCCTGGCCTACAACATTGCAGGAGGGAGCTCGTTCTCCCCCGCTGATTCATTTAGCACGATCGTTGCATCCGCTGGAATACCAGTAGCGGTCTCTCCCGCAGCAAATGCGATAAACCAGCCCACAAGTCTTACATTAAAAGTCACTCCAGCAGCCAACGCAGCCGGCTACCACTGGCAGGTTTCTACGAGTTCCACCTTTTCACCTCTCGCTGTCGACGATTCTACGAGTGGTGCAGGGGACACCGCGAATACTGTGTCATCTCTCCAGAACCTAACAAAATACTATTGGCGTGTTCTTTCGTATAACGTGGCGGGACAAAGCTCATTCTCTTCGCCTGATTCCTTCACGACCATTGTAGCGGCTGCAGCAGTACCGGTTACCGTGTCTCCAGCAGCGAACGCCACAAATCAACCGACGAGTCTTACACTGAAAGTGACTCCGGTAGCGAATGCAGCCGGATACCACTGGCAGGTTTCTACGAGTTCCACCTTTTCACCTCTCGCTGTCGACGATTCTACGAGTGGTGCGGGGGACACTGCGAATACTGTGTCATCTCTCCAGAATCTAACAAAATACTATTGGCGTGTTCTTTCATACAACGTGGCGGGACAAAGCTCATTCTCTTCGCCTGATTCCTTCACGACCATTGTCGCAGCCCCAGCAATACCCGTCGCGGTGTTGCCAGCAGCGAACGCCACAAACCAACCCACGAGTCTTACACTGAAAGTGACACCGGTAGCGAATGCAGCGGGATACCACTGGCAGGTATCGACTAACTCGGGATTCTCACCGCTGGTTGTCGATGACTCTACTTCTGGCACAGGGGACACTGCAAACAGCGTGTCATCTCTCCAGAACCTGACTAAATACTATTGGCGTGTTCTTTCCTACAACGCAGCGGGACCAAGCTCATTCTCATCCCCCGACTCGTTTACGACCATTATTGCCGTCCCGTCGGTTCCAATTCAAGTCTCGCCGTTGTCAGGTGCGGCGAATATTCTTCCACACCTTACCATAAAGATCGATGCGGTCGCCAATGCAGCAGGTTATCACTGGCAGGTGTCTTCGAACTCGGGGTTTCCATCTCCCGTGGTTGATGATTCCACGACAGGTGCAAACGATACGTTAAACGCGGTGACGTTGACGGCCGGGACAAAGTACTTCTGGCGCGTTCAATCGTTCGATCTTGCGGGAGCCAGCGCGTTCTCATCTCCCGACTCCTTTACTGTTATGGCGGTCCCCGCTGTTCCACTCCTTGCTTCTCCTGCCAATAATGCCTCTTTTGTGAGAGCTGATACACTTGTTCTTCAGTGGCATTCAGTATCCGGAGATACGGGCTACGTCTGTCAGATCTCGGCTGGCGCGTCCTTCTCTTCCCTTGTGGCTTCTCAGGATACGACGCGAGACACGTCCTTCACGGTCATATCGCTCCAGAACCTCACCAGATACTACTGGCGCGTGCTGGCATACAACGCAGCCGGATCAAGCTCCTTCTCTTTACCCGATTCATTCACGACCATAATCGCGAAACCCTCGACGCCAACCATTGCTTCTTCCTTCCCTACAACCGGCGCCCCACGGCTCCCAACCTTTGCCTGGAACCCGTCGGCCCGTGCCACCACATACCGGTTTCAACTCGACTCCGACAGCACCTTTTCAACCTTCGTGGTCGATACAACCTCACCCGATACGAGCGTCCGGATATCCGATACTCTGAGGGCAAACACGACGTACTTCTGGCACGTCAGTGCCATCGACACGGCAGGAGCAAGTCCCTATACGACGTTGATTCGATTTACGACCGGTACTGCAACCGGCGTTGATCAACTTGACGGGATCCCCACGGAGTACGCGCTCTGGCAGAACTACCCCAATCCTTTCAACCCGACGACGACCATCCGGTTCGACCTCAAACAGCCGTCGAATGTCACTCTGAAAATCTACGACATCATTGGGCAGGAAGTGCTGGTGAAAGATTACGGTATGATGAAGGCGGGACGGTTCAACGAAGTCTTCACCATGAGCCGTGAGGCGAGTGGGGTGTACATTTACCGGATTGTCGCCAAAGGGGTCGACGGCGAAACCTTTGTGGCGGTGAAAAAGATGCTGGAGCTTAAGTAAGCGCGCTTTTTGTGCGCATTGTTCATCCCGCTCTTTTCTAGCGGGACGATCATTACGACTGTTCTGAGCGACGACACCGCCGGTGTCGGAGTCGATGGGTCAGTCGACATCTATGCATGCCCGTCCGGATGCCTGTCATTGTACGCGGAACAGCAATTCCAAATGACAGGTATCGTTCTCGACCCGCCTGTTGCATCTGCTCGGTATTTTTTTACTTTAATATTGTACAGATGCTATCGACGAGTGAGGAGGAGTGGAGCAATGGACATGTACGGAAAGACCAGCCGGAGTATTCCCCAAAAACTGGTCATGCTTGGACTCGAGATCTGTATTCTCGCGGCAAGCTACTGGATTCTCTTTCTTGGAGGCTATAATATGTTCTTTCCCTCTAATAGCCTGGAAGGAGTATTTGCGAGACATCTTACCACCTTCATCTTCAACTGTATCGTGTTTGCCCGGATGCTCGTGACGTTTTTCTACCTGGTAAAAAGGGCGATTCCATGGGAAGAAGCGTTCGACGTCCCGTTTGCATTTGCTGTGTATTACATCGGTTTCGCCCTGTTGGGGTATACATCCGGTCACCCTCTTGATGTTGTCGATGTGCTTGGCATCGTCATTTTCTTTATAGGATCGTTCCTGAATACATTCGGAGAGCTTCAGCGGGACGCGTGGAAGAAAAAACCAGAGAACAAGGGACATCTCTACACAGGCGGCCTCTTTCGTTACTCAATGCACATTAACTACTTTGGGGACGTACTCTGGGTTTCGGCCTATGCGATTCTGACACGGAACTGGTATTCCGCCATCATTCCGGCGTTCTTATTTGTTTTCTTTGCGACATACAATATCCCCAAACTGGATAAATACCTTCGCGGAAAATACGGCGCCGAACATGAAGAGTATTCGAGGAAATCAAAGAGATTCATACCGTTCGTCTACTAGCGATCGTTTCAACGACAAAGTACTTGGCAACATGCTCAGTATCATGATTGAGAATGACACGCGTCAATCATGGTTCTCCATAGTTGTATTGCTTCCACAAATGAAATTCCCTACCTTGTGACACGCAATCGCGTCACAGCTCCAGAAGGGAAGACCCACCGCCCACCGTTGTACTTCCCGACGCTGGATTGATCGTGCCCCGTAGAATGCCGGCCGACGGCGAGGCGACGTTGCGGGTTGTTCCAGTTGCCTTACACCATTCCCGGATCAGACACAACTGCAACGCTGCAAGAACACTCCGCGGGGTAATCTGGTTTTCTCACGGTGAAACCATGAAAATCTTTGCTCCACTGGCTAATCGAACCATCCTCAGCAAGTCCGTTGAGGATGCAATTGTGGAGGCAATTCAGTCCAGGAAAATTGAGTCGGGGGCTAAACTTCCCTCGGAGCTCGAGCTCTGCGAGCAGTTTGGCGTCAGCCGTACCGTCGTGCGCGAGGCTCTCCGGGCGCTGAACTCGCGCGGACTGATCACGATCATCAAGGGAAAAGGGATATTCTGCCGCGAGTTCTCGGGTGTGGACGCGGCGGCTCCGCTGCAGTTCTACCTGCGGATGAACTTCGAGCGCAACTATGTGATGGATATCGTGCACGCACGGCAGATCCTTGAGCCGGCGGTCGTCGCGCTGGCATCGAAGCATCGGACGCCGGAGGACATCGAACGCATGGCCAAGGACCTGGAACTCCTCAAGACGTGCGACGACAAGTTCACGGAGCTGTCCAGGATCGACACCCAATTCCACATCGACATCGCGAAATCGTGCGGAAACTCCCTGTTGCCGCTCCTGCTCGAGCCTATTCACAGGCTTATCCCCGAAATCAAGTCGTCCGTCTACGCAACGGTGAAGGAAGCGCGGGAATCGGCCGTGCTATGGCATCAGAGGATATTCGACGGCATCGTCAAGGGCGACACTCTGGTTGCGGAGCGAGCCATGGTGGAACACCTCAAGATCGCCGAGGATCACGCCGAGCAAATGCTCAAAGCGTCTACGAAACGGGGGACGCGCTGAACACGTTGGCCCGGCGAACTTGCCAGCTTGTTTGACGATATCGTGCTGATTGCGTGGGTCTGCCACGCCCAGCGTAGACCCCTTCTCGGAACAAAGCTCTTTCGCATTGCTTCCACCGACCTATTTTCCTACTTTGATCCATCCCACATTTCACCATAATTTCATACGAGAGAATCTATGGCCGACCACGTCTATAAGATCATAGAATTGACAGGCTCGTCACCGAAGGGAGTCGAGGATGCCGTCGAGAATGCGGTTGCAAAGGCATCGCAGACCGTTCGCAACATGCGCTGGCTTCAGGTGACGGAAACCAGAGCACAGATTGAAAACAACAAGATTACCCACTGGCAAGTGACCATCAAGATTGGCTTCACGATGGAATAGCACACATAAGGGCCGCACAAGGAATCAGCAGGGACGGCACAAGGAGTTTTGCTTGATGTTCTTCTCTGTGTATCTTTTTGAACCCTGCAGCCTTTGTAGTACTTCTTTGATCGGTTCGACATGAACATACCTTCCAGCGTTGACAACGCCGAACAGTACCAGTGGGGCGATGGATGCCACGGGTGGCATCTTCTCAAAAGGGACGACCTGAGCGTGATCCAGGAATGTGTTCCTCCGGGAAGATCTGAGCGACAACACTATCACACAACGTCACGACAATTCTTCTTTATCTTGGACGGTACTGCCACGCTCGATATCGAAGGCAAGCCCGTAGTATTGAGCAAGAGACAGGGAATCGAAGTCCCGCCGTTGGTCCCGCATCGTCTCCATAACGATTCTGATCTCGATGTAACCTTTCTCGTCGTTTCCGCTCCTCAAAGCCACGGTGATCGTGTTAACCTCTAACGGCATGAAGTCATCGATCACTTTTCTCTCTTGGCAAGCACTCTGGAAGAGATCGGCGGTGTTTATTGGGAGATTGACCCTCGGTATGCTGGTTCTTGCTGCCGCGGGTTGCTCCAAGAAGCAGGCACAGACGAACGGTCAGTCCTCGATGAATCCAGCAGTGTCTCTGGAGCGATTCCAGGAGAACGGGGTTTACGGTTACAGGGACATGGCTGGGAAGGTTGTGATAAAGCCACAGTTTGCGGAGGCAGGAGACTTTTCGCTGGGACTCGCCCGTGTCAGACCGGATGCCAAAGGAGGCTGGGGATATATCGATGCTTCCGGCGATATGACAATTCCTGCGCAATATGAAGGAGCGAGCGATTTTGTCGATGGTATCGCAGTTGTGTTGAGCAAGGGCGAGCTTCTCTACATCGGCCCGGATGGCGGGTCGCTGGGTTCGTTCAACGAAGATCAACCCCCGAGGCCGCTTAGAGTCGGAGACACACTGTATGTGATTCATCCCGGCGGATTGATCGCCCGCGCCTTGGGAGATGCACACGCCGCTCCGATGGGAGCAGTAAAGCCGCGAGAAGCGGTAGAAAATATCTACGACCCTCACTCAAAGCGAACCGAAATGGTCGATGGTCTGCTCGGAACCTGGCGGCTCGTCCGGTACCAGGGAAAAAGTGGATACCTCTTCGATCTCTACTTGTCGCGATACCCGCTGGCGGCCGGACGGGAGCCTATCGAGCGCTATCGCGTGGTTGCATCGGAGCTCAAAACTGCAGATTACTCCACGTATGCGTTGACAAAATTCGCTTCAGGGGGACGGATGGAAATCCACAATGGTCCGTACTGGACCGAGTTCCAAGAGATTGTTCCCGAGGCCACGGTCGACCAGGTTGTCGCCCGCATGAAATTCTATCCGGAGGGAGATGTCGGTTCGCTTGTTGGATTCTACCGTGGTACATCCGGAACATTCATGACCGAGACGGGAGACACCGTTGTGGTGTCCGTACGGAGAGATGGCGGCGGGTTCCTCGAGAATCTTGCTTTGCTGAGAAAGGGCGAAGGAAACTCATTCGACGTCAGCATCAGTAAGTACAACGCCGACGCGGTTGAAATCGCAACAACTTTTACCTCAGAACAGACTGAGACCCAGTCGCAACCATCCAGTTACTTCTAATCAGGTCGAAACAATGAATGCCAAACGCTCTCTGCTCCCCACGGTGTTGTTGACTCTCCTATCGAATGTCATCCTCGTTGCCCAACCAGCCATTGAACACCGTGTCGATTCCTTGCTCGCATTGATGACATTGGACGAGAAGGTCGGCCAGCTCGTACAATGGAATCACGACGAAATTGATCGTACCGGACTTATCCGCGAAGGGAAAGTCGGGTCGATGATGAATATCCTGGGCGCGGAAGAGACGAGGAAATTCCAGGAAATCGCCGTGGAAGAATCTCGTCTGAAGATTCCTCTCCTGTTCGGGCTCGACGTGATTCACGGCTACCGTACAACGTTTCCCATCCCGCTTGCCAGTTCGTGCACGTGGGATCCTGCGTTGATTGAGAAGGCTGAGCGTGTTGCTGCAACAGAGGCAACAGCCTCCGGCATTCACTGGACGTTCGCACCCATGGTGGACATTGCCCGCGACCCGCGGTGGGGGCGAATCGCCGAGGGGGCCGGAGAAGATCCCTATCTCGGCTCGCTGATTGCGGCGGCGAAAGTCCGAGGCTTCCAGGGTTCAGACTTGGCATCTGCCACTTCGCTTCTTGCGTGTGCCAAACACTTCGCAGCATACGGAGGTGCTGAAGGGGGGCGCGATTACAATACCGTGGATATTTCGGAACGAACGCTTCGCGAAATCTATCTTCCGCCATTCCACGCAGCCGTTCAGGCCGGCGTCGGGACACTGATGTGTTCCTTCAACGAAATCGACGGCGTCCCGAGCAGTGGCAATCGGATGTTGCTCACGGATATTCTCCGCGGCGAATGGGGATTCGACGGATTTGTCGTCAGCGATTGGGGCTCCATCGGCGAAATGCTGAACCACGGGAACGTCGGAGATTCCACGAGTGCCGCAGCTCTTTCGATCCACGCGGGAGTCGACATGGACATGCAATCGGGTTGCTATGCGGATGAGCTTGCATTGGCAGTGAAAAATGGACTCGTGCCGGAGTCTGAAGTCGACGAGGCAGTCCGTCGCGTGCTCAGGGAGAAATTCCGGCTCGGTTTGTTCGACAACCCGTACCGGAACTGCGACGTCGAGCGGGAACGGAACGACGTCCTGACACCCGGGAACCGGGAACTTGCTCGGGCCGTTGCCGACCATTCCATCGTGCTGCTCAGGAACGATCACGCTCTTCTTCCGCTTGAGAAGACCATCAAATCGCTCGCCGTCATCGGTCCCCTCGCCGACGACCAGGACGACCCCCTCGGACCGTGGTCCGGAGCGGGCAGACCTGAGGATGTAGTGACCGTCCTTACCGGTATCAAGGCGAAGCTCACTTCAGGCACTCTTGTGCGATATGCAGAGGGTTGTTCGGTTTCTGCATCGGCGCACGAAGATTTCTCGTCTGCGCTGAAGGTTGCACAAGAATCCGATGTCATTGTGGCTGTTGTCGGCGAAGACCGGTCAATGAGTGGTGAAGCATCAAGCCGCTCGTACCTTGGGCTTCTGGGCAATCAGGAAGAACTTGTCCGGAAACTTGAGGCAACAGGCAAGCCACTGGTGGTCGTGCTCATGAACGGCCGTCCGCTGGCAATTCCCTGGTTGGCCAAAAATGTTCCTGCGGTCGTGGAGGCATGGTTCCTCGGTGTTGAGACGGGAAATGCCGTTGCCGATGTACTCTTCGGGGACTTCAACCCGGGCGGGAAGCTCACCGCCTCTTTCCCGCGTGCAACCGGACAGGTTCCTATCTATTATAATCACAAGAATACGGGCCGTCCCGCCGACGACACGGTCAAATGGACATCGCGGTACCTCGACCTGCCAAGCTCCCCACAGTATCCGTTTGGGTTTGGATTGAGTTACACAACGTTCTCATACAGGGATTTGTCGTTGAGCTCCCAACAGCTGCATCCAAACGACAGCATCGTCGTTGCTACCGTTGTCAGGAATACCGGGAACAGAGCAGGAGAAGAAATCGCTCAACTCTATATCCACGACGAAGTGGCAAGCATTACGCGTCCGGTAAAAGAGCTGAAAGGATTTCGGAAGGTCACATTGAAACCTGGTGAATCACAAACAGTGCGATTTGTTCTGAAACCAGAAGATCTCATGTTTTACAACCTTGCCATGAAGCGTGTTGTTGAGCCTGGAGCATTCGAGGTGTTCGTAGGTCCCAACAGCGCGGAGGGATTACACGCAAGGTTTGAATATACGGCGGAATAGGCGTCGCCAAAATCCTAAGCAAGTCTTACAAAACGACATTCCAGCAGCATTTCGACGTGATAGCCATCAACCATCAAAGGCCGATTCTCGTTTTACGTTGATTCTTCCTTCCCCGCTTGATAGATTCGAAGCAGGATTTCTCGTCATGGGGGATATTCACGAAGGGAGGATTGTATGAGAATTCTATTTCGATTCTTCGTTGTCGCTTGCCTCGTAGTTCCGCTGAAGGCACAAATCACCGTTCAACGTTCTGACTTTCTCGAAATTTTTTACGTCGGCGACACTTTGAGTGTCATGACATTGATGGATTCGTCCGTCAATGTCGGTCAGGTCGGCGGTCCGAATACGTATGACTTCAGCGGCTTGAACCTGGTTAGCGGGGGGGCGATCCCTGTTGTGCTGGGTTCGCAACTCCCGAAGGCTGCTTCCCGTTTTCCGAACGATACTGTGATCGTAACTCCCGATGAAGGGCAAGCTTTTACGTTCAACACGGGGGGAATGTTTGATATCGGCAAGGTCAAGACCCCGAACGATTCCACGCTGGACTATGTTCATCGAAATCCCCCCGAGACGGTCTTCCGCTTTCCCATCACCTTCGGGTCTGGTTTCACAGAATCCATCCAGGTGACTGACACGGAATTCGTCAACGGAGTGTTTTCCTCCACCGGGTCAAGTACCAACGGTTGGGTCGGGGCCGTCGATGGGTATGGCACCTTAAAGCTTCCCGGGGGCGCGACGTACCAGTGTTTGCGCGTGACAAAATTCGAGAACCCTCCCTGCAGCACGTGCAACGATGACAAGGATATAAATTTCGTAACGCAGAACGGCCTGATCGTCATGGTGAATACCGACCACACGCAACCGGATACCGGTGTCATCCGCATTTCGGGTTTCCAGATCATACAAGGAAATCTCCTGACGGCCGTTGAGACTCCTGCCGCCGCGCCGACCTTGTTCGCGCTCAGGCAGAATTATCCGAATCCGTTCAATCCGTCCACGAAAATCAATTTCGGGATTCCGGAACGCGGATTCGTCACACTGGAAGTGTTTGATGTCCTCGGGAGGAAAGTTGCGACACTCGTTCGGGAGGAACTTGCCGCAGGGTCGTACGAAAGGACTTTCGATGCAAGCGCACTACCAAGCGGGGTTTATTTCGACCGTCTTTTGGAAGGAAATCTGGTAGAAACCTCGAAAATGATGTTCGTCAAGTGAGAAGAACTGTTAGAGATTTTGCGTCGGCTTGATTTCGTGCCGGATTCCACGAAGAAAGTCGCACGGATACACGTGTAGCACCAAAAGCACGAAGGGACCTGAAACTGATTGAGAACACACGTTGTTTGATAAATAACTAGCTGCATAATCTAGGAGGGAGGATAGTATGAAGAGAGGAATGTTGTTGATTGCTTGCGCGCTGACGTTTGCACTTTCGTCCCTTGCGCTTGCGCAGATCTCGAACCTGCAAATCAATGGGTCTTCCACAAGTCTCGCCATGACTTCAGGGGATTCAGTTACCTGGAGCTACAATGTCAACCCCGTCGGAGCCACCGCGTTCATCGAGATTTGGTATGATGTTAACGGGAACGGAACAATCGATCCGTCGAGCGATGTTCTATGGCAGAGTTTCACACAAACGGATGGGGATACCACCGGTGGCAACGGACCCTCTGATGATGACATGCTTGCAAACGGTGTCGTGACTCTCGGGAAGACATCGATCGGTCTGGCCCCCGGCAAGTATGTGCTGAGGTACAGTCAGGGAGGTGCAAGCCTTTCGGTGACGGGGACAGTCACGGCGTTTGCTTCGCCGACTCGAACAATTTCCGGGGCGGTCACAGTACCCGCAGGAAAGAGCGCCCAAAACATCTTTGTTGGCGCTCAACCGACCGCTGGATACGATCACGGACCGGGATGGTGGGCACTTACGGATGCGAGTGGAAACTACCAGATTGCCATCAACAGTGACACCGCTGGTGGACCGTGGCAGGTTTACGTCGGCACGAATCCGTACCCACCCGACATCATCTCTCCCCAGGGGCAAGACGTTTCGTTGTCAAGCAGTCCGACGGGGGTCAATTTCACGCTTTCAACAGCTGCAGCCCAGATTGCCGGGACGGTCCGCGATGAACAGGGAAACCCCCTTCCGGGTGTGTCGATCAATTCCTACGGTTCAACGGGCAACCCCGAAAGCGCAAACTCGAATGCCAGCGGTGTTTACCAAATCGGGTTGGCACAGTCGGATCTTTCTCTCAACACGAGTTTTAGCGTAACAGCCTATTTTGAGCGCAGTAATGGCACGACGACGATGCTCGACGCGGAGGCAAGGACGGGTGCAATCTCACCCGGAGACAGCGTGGTCAAGAATCTGGTGGCATATACCGCCAACGCGACGATATCGGGGACGGTGACGGTGAACGGTCTGGCGCCCGGCTTCCCGATGCAACTCGCAGCGTTCAATGCGGATTCAGCGCAGTCGGTTACTACCGTCGACGCTTCGACCGGTGCCTTTTCATTTCCTGTGTCCAACAAGATTTCCGATTATCAAATCATCGTCATCGGAGGTTCGTCATTTCTGAATAATTCGACTCAAACGTATCATCCCGGACAATCCGGAATCGTCGTGGACTTCAGTACGGAAGGTGTTGCGAAGACTCCGACCTCGCTTCCACTGCAATGGTCGCTCAGTCAGAACTATCCTAATCCGTTCAACCCAAGCACGCAGATCTCGTACACCGTTCCAAGCCGAGCGCACGTTACCGTGTCAGTCTATAATATCCTCGGTGTGAAAGTTGCGGAGCTGGTGAACGCCGACAGAGCGGCCGGAAAATATGATGTCGTGTTTGATGCTACGAACCTGACATCGGGAGTCTATTTCTACCGGTTACAGGCTAGCAACTTCCTCCAAACGAGGAAGATGATTCTGTTGAAATAAGGACATTTGTCTCTCTTTCCCGCACGATAAATCCGACTCACTTTGCGTGGCTTTGGCCTTGACAAGTGAGTCGGATTTTGTGGTAGGTATTCACCCGAAAAAGCGTTATCTTGTACTCGCTGCAAATAGCAGCGCCCGTCTCCGGTTGAACCAAAATCGGAAGCGGAACATTTGAGACCCGCTCTCCGATAACGAGAAGCCAAGGTACAGTAGGGAAGATCCTCGTCGACCGCCGTTCGAGTATTCAGCGGCTTTCCTCAGTTCCCCCAACCAGTCTTTCGCACATCTTCATCTGTGCAGCGCGTTTCTAAACATTTTTACCAAAGGATAGTTATGCCTTTTTCAACACTTGGTCTCACCGACCAGCTCGTGCAGGGAATTCTTGCCACGGGATACACCGCACCAACCGAAATTCAGTCCCGGGCAATTCCGCTCGCACTGCAGGGGAAAGACCTCATCGGTTGTGCACAAACAGGGACGGGAAAAACGGCGGCGTTTGTTCTTCCCCTCCTCAACCGGCTTTCCACGCCTCAACATTCATCGAGACGGCACGTGAGAGCGCTCATCCTAACGCCAACGCGTGAGCTCGCCCAGCAGGTAGAGGACTTCATTACGGGGTACGGCCGTTTCACAGCCCTCCAGAGCCTTTCCATCTACGGGGGCGTCAACATGGGCAACCAGCTGAAACGCCTCGCTCGCGGCGTGGATATCGTCATCGCGACACCCGGGCGATTACTCGACCACATCAACCGCCGCAGCATCGACCTTTCGAAGGTTGAAGTCCTCGTCCTCGACGAAGCCGACCGGATGTTCGATATGGGTTTCATCAACGACGTTCGGAAGATTGTCGCGAAAGTGCCGGCACAACGCCAAACCCTCCTCTTTTCTGCAACGATGTCGAAGGAAGTGCGGTTGTTGACAGCGTCGATTCAAAAACACCCGGAGCTCATCGAAATCGGTCCACGGACAAAACCGGTGGACTCGGTGACCCAGCATTTCTACTCGATTCCCCAGGATCAAAAAATGGATTTGTTGTTCCACATCCTGGATTCGACTCAGATGGACAGCGTGCTCGTCTTTTCGAGGACCAAACACGGCGCAGACAAGATTTCACACCGCCTCGAACGCAAGGGAGTCAAAGCAACGGCAATCCATTCGAACCGAACTCAGGCGCAGCGGGACCGCGCACTGGCGGGGTTCAAAGAGGGTCAGTACAAGGTCCTTGTCGCCACCGACATTGCCGCACGCGGAATCGATGTCGAAGGCATTTCACACGTCGTCAACTACGACACGCCGACCTTTGCCGAAGATTATATCCATCGGATCGGACGGACGGGACGGGCGAGTTTGAAGGGGGACGCATTAACGTTCGTTTCGCGCGAAGAACAAAAACATCTCAGGAAGATCGAACAGTTCGTGGAGAAGCGGTATGAATTGAAGAAACACCCCAGTTTCGATTACACGAAGAAACCGGAGACGGCCGCCGGACAGCAACAGCACGACCGGCACCAGGTCCGGTGGCCACACCCTGTACCAACGAATGGAGAACGGCCACAACACGATGCACACAACGTTGCGCGTAAGAACGCTGCCCCTTCAAACGGAAAACAGAATCGCCAGCGCCAACCTGAGCCTTCGGACCGGAGGTCGTGGAGCGGGTCAAGGTCCGACCGACACAAGCGAAGAGGCAAACAGGAATTCTCCGGAACTGTAAGTCCAAAGACGGCGCAGGAGAACAACTGGCGAAAGCTTGTCGAAGAAATGCCCGCGGAAAAACCGTCACTCGGCAAGAAGTTGAAACGCATGTTTAAAAGGGGCCACTAAGATTTACAGACCGTGGAGAGAGCCGCCAGCGAAGTCGGAAACCGCTGGCGGTGTCGTTCTGAAGGAATTAACCCGCCATTTTCATTGTTCTCAAGGATGCTGTGACATTTTTTAAGATCCTTGAATAACCCTTGAATGACGGTATGATCAATCTGAACAAACAATACACCATCTGGTCTCCACGACTACTGAGCGTCATGCGGGTGGTGCTTTCATTGCTCTTTATGAGCCACGGAAGTCAGAAACTCTTCGGAATCCCTTCCGATCATCCATTTCACTCCTTTGCTCCTTTCTCGTTACTGTGGATTGCCGGCATCCTTGAGTTCTTCGGCGGCATTCTTCTGTTCCTCGGACTCTTCACCCGCCCGGCTGCCTTTGTTCTTTCCGGCGAAATGGCGGTCGCTTACTTCAAAGCCCATTTTCCCGCCGGCCTTTGGCCGCTGTTGAACCACGGTGAACTCGCCGTTCTCTATTGTTTCGTCTTCCTTTTTCTGGTTGTTGCAGGTGGCGGAGTGTGGAGTGTGGATTCTCTTCGGGCGAGCGCTGCCTCGAAGAGGAACAGGGCGATAACATAGTAATCGAGCGTCGTCGATTCCGTCCGACGACGCGAGAAGTGCCAACGCCCCGGTCGCTCCTTCAGACGGGTCTTCTTGCTCATGCTGTTTCATCTCCGTACCTTAGGCGAGCGGCGCAAATCTCTGGTGATGGCATAGTTCGCTTGTCACACAAAGTCCCAAGACCACCGATCTCCGTCGTTGCACTCTTTTCGTATCGAATTTGATGGTTCCCGTTTCTATTCCCTTCTTCACACGCATTTCTGGTCGAACAGGAGGAACCGATGGATTGTAAACCTTTGTGCAATCGCACACTTCGTTTGGCGACAACGGTTTTGCTGTCTGTTCTCCTCGCGGCGAGCACGCAACAGGCGTTCTGTCAAACACCCGCCACATCCATCGATCTCGATGGGACCTGGCTGATGAAGGACTACACCCGCGGCGTCGGTGTGAACAAACAGGTCTTTCTTCCCGCAAACAAGCCGACGGATTGTCTCCCGGCGCAGGTACCGGGGACAGCGAGAACTGCCCTCCTGGCCAACGGCGAAATTCCGGATCCGTACTATGGGTACGACAACGAGAAGTCTCTCTGGGTGGAAGAAAAAGAGTGGTGGTTCTTCCGGACATTCAGCATTGGAGCAGAACTGGAAGGGAAATGGATTGGTCTCGATTTCGAAGGGACCTCGTTTCAGGGAGAGGTGTGGTTGAACGGCCAGCAGGTCGGAGAGTTGAAAGGCATGTTGAATCCGCACTCATTCGAAGTGTCGAAAACCTTGAAGTACGGAGCGGAGAATTTCCTTGCCGTTCGCCTCGAAGCAACGCCGGACGCGCGCGTCCGGCAAATTGACCACGATCTAACGTGGGATAGTCCCCGCGATCAGCTGTACTCCATCGCGCAATGTATGTACAGTTGGGATTGGGGGGTTCATGCCGTGCCGGTGGGAATATGGCAGCCGGTCAGGCTTCGAGTCACGGGGCCGCTTCGCATCAGTCATCCGTATGTTATCTCCAAAATCCTTTCTTCAAGCCGGGCTGCCTGCAACATCTCCGTCGATGTCCAGAACACAGGCGATAAGCAGGCAGAAGGCACCATCAGTGGGTTTGTTTTTGAAAAGGGGAGCGATCAGAAAGCCGGTGAATTCAGCGAACGAGTGAGGCTTGCGTCGGGAGAAACAAAAACCGTCTCGTTCACCGTCACGGTACGCCACGCGAAACTTTGGTGGCCCAACGGGATGGGGGATCAGAGCCTGTATGTTCTCAACGCAACGATCTCCGATGGCGATACACAATCGGACCGACTGACGAGCCAGTTCGGAATTCGCGAGCTCAGGCTTGTGGAGAATGAGCACGTCGAAGAATTCTTGAAATCGATGAAGAACGACACGGGGAGCGTGTACCATTTGGGACGGGTTGTCGGTTCTTATCCGTGGACCTTCGAGGTGAACGGGAAGAAGATGTTCGCCAAAGGGGGAAACTGGATACCGGTCGATCAACTCCTTCGGCTCACACGCGATCGATATGATCGTCTGCTCAAGCTCGCGAAGGAGGCTCATTTCAATCTTCTTCGTGTGTGGGGAGGCGGACTGTACGAGACCGATGACTTCTACGAGCTGTGTGACCGGTACGGCATTCTCGCGTGGCAGGAGTTTCTGAGCAATCGGAACTTCTCGCACATCGATCGGGAAAATTTCCTGGACGGAGCGAAATCTGCCATCTACCGGTTGCGCAATCATCCGAGCCTGACGTTCTGGTGCGGTGGCAACGAGTTCGATCCGGATGACGTCGGCAGCAAGGCAGTCATCGATGCGCTCGGTGACATGCTGCAAAGACTTGACCCGCAGCGGGAATTCCACCGGGCTTCCCCCTACAAAGGAGACGACCACTATTGGGGTGTCTGGCATGGCCAGGAACCGTACACGAAATACAGGATTGTCCGTCCATTCCGGAGCGAGGCCGGTGTGAATGCATTCCCTGTCGCGGAAGACTTTCTCAAATTCACGCCCCCCTCCCTCGTGTGGCCTCCGGATACCACCTTCGTGGAGTATCACGGCGAGCACAGGACGCGCTTCCTGCACCTGAAGAAGCAAATGCGGTATGTGGATGAATTTGGAGCGCCATCGGACATCAACGACCTTATTACAAAAAGCGAGTTGTACCAGGCGCTCGCCACGTCGTTCAACATGGAATTCTGCCGATCGAACAAATTCCGCAACAGCGGGCTCCTCATCTGGCAGTATGACGACATCTGGCCGTGCATGTCGTGGTCAATGGTCGATTGGTACGGGACGCCGAAGGCTTCGTACTATTATATGAAACGGGCGTCGGCGCCTGTGCACGTGTCGGCGGATTACGAACGCTACTTGTGGAAAACGGGCGAAACGTTTACCGCGGACATTCATCTCCTGAACGACTCAGAATCGCGGCTCAAGGATTGTACGTACGGCGTGAAGCTGTTGGATACTCACGGCAAAGTCCTTGCCGAGAAATCCGGCGACGCCGAAGTTGAAGCAAATCGTTCCACGACTGCAGGGAAAATCGATTATGCGATTCCGGCAGATATGGCCGGGAAGACATTCTTCGTCGCGGTAGGACTGTTCGGAAAAGACGGCGTGAAGATTTCGGATGCCGATTACCCCATTGCCGTGAGTAAGACCGAAAATCTGGATGATTACAATGCGATTTTTGCAGACATGAATGCGATGGCACCCGTGGATCTGAAAGTCGCTCCGGCAAGCACCAACACAGAGTTTGGCAATAAGAGCACGGCGATATGCTCATTGCGGATAACCAATCCCACGAACAGGCTTGCATTCTTTGTGAAGGTTCGGATGGTTGAGGAATCGCAGGATCTCAGGACCGACTACAGCGACAATTATATAGCGCTTCTGCCGGGGGAATCGAAGACAATCGACGTGAACATTGAGAAGAAAAAGCCTGAGGAATCCCCGGAGAAATTGCATTTCGAAGTCTCAGGATGGAAGACTCCAGCCCAAACAGTCGAAGTGAATGTGAAGTAAAAGGATTAACCACGGAGTACACGGATGCGTACGGATAGACACGGATTGGAAACCGCGATTCTCCTTTCCGTGATCATCCGTGCCTTTTCCGCGTCCATCCGTGGTGAATCTCCGTTCGTTGCTTAACCAGGGTGGCGAAGACACGAAATAGCCCACGATGAACACCACGATTCGTTTACGGGATCTCGCCAAGATGATCGACCATTCATTGCTTCATCCCACGATGACGGATGAAGCCATCGAGAGCGGATGCGATCTCGCAAAAAAATACGACGTAGCTACGGCGTGTGTCAAACCGTATGCCGTTTCCACGGCACGAAAAGTTCTCTCAGGCTCCGATGTTGGTGTTTGTGCCGTCGTAGGCTTTCCGCACGGTAACAGCACCGTGTCAATCAAGCTGAACGAGACCGAGGGAGCGATCAAGGATGGAGCTTCCGAGATTGACGTCGTGGTCAACATTGGCAAAGTGCTCGGTGAAGATTGGGACTATGTTTCAACGGAAATTGCAAACATAAACCACTTAACTGTCGGGAACGATGCCATTCTGAAAGTCATTTTCGAGAACGACTACCTTGAAGACCGGCACATTATTCGGCTCTGTGAAATTTGCTCGCAACACGCGGTGGCGTTCGTCAAGACCTCAACCGGCTACGGTTTTGTCAAACAGGCGAACGGAATGTACAGCTACGCTGGGGCCACGGATCATCATTTGAAACTGATGCGGGAACACTGCCCCGCGTCAATCGGTATCAAAGCAGCGGGAGGAGTACGAACCTTGGATGATCTTCTCCGTGTCCGGGAGCTTGGCGTAAGCAGGATAGGCGCTACGGCAACCGAGGCAATCCTTGAAGAAGCGAAGAGGCGAGGATATCAATGACGAACGATCTGATGAGTTCACGCGGCGAAATGCCGCGAGGGCGGGATCACACATTCACCATAATCAGGGAGAGGAGGAAACAGTGATGGGTATCGAAGCTGAGTTCGTGAAGGATATTGCAGCCAGGTTCAACTGGGCTTTTGTGCGCGTCAACAATGCAGTCAACCAGCTTGACGACCAACAGCTCTGGCACCGACCATCGTCGAAATCCAACAGCGTCGGAATTATCCTTCAGCACCTCACAGGAAATCTCAACCAGTGGGTCCTGGATGCACTTGGTGGACGGGAATACAAGCGCAATCGTCCTCTCGAATTCGAAGACTCACAGAAACGATCGAGAAGCGAGATCGCCGCTGGATTTGCAGCACTTGGAACAAGCGTGCAGGAAGTCGTTTTGAAGATCGATCCGGACTCTCTCCTCACTCCCTGCCGGATTCAAGAGACAGATCAGACTATTCTCTCAGCGCTTCTGTCGGCAATCACACACATGGATCTCCACACAGGTCAGATCCTCTACATAGCCAAGATGCTGCTGAACGAACGATACGTAGAAGCAAGGAGGGTTACGAAACCTTGATTCATATTCTTGTCGGATTGTTCGGAGCGAGACCTATTGCGTGCCCGCGAATGCACGGTAACGGAGGAGCGCTTCGAGAAAATAGTAATCCGCAAAAATTGCCGGAACATTGACATTGCTATTGAGAGGAAGGTACTGCGTTGCGTGATCGAGCAAACAATTGGTATTGCGTCCTTCGGTGAAGTACGGCGGACTGCAGAGCGCGGTCAACATCGCTTCGGCCTGGTTCCGGTAATACTTTCTGAGCGAATCATTCTCGACGTACCTGATCATTTCGAACAACCCCGACGTTACAACAGCCGTGGCGGAAATATCCGGAACCTTGATGTCCGACTGGAAGTCCCAGTTGGAAACATGGTTGTTTTCCAGGTGATTCAGGAAATAATCCGCCAACCTCATCGCTGTTGTCAGAAAGCGGGGTTCATGAGTGTAGCGGTAGGCCACGACCATCCCGTACATGCCCCACGCTTGTCCCCGTGACCACGTCGTCTCATCTCCCGCACCCTGCATCGTTCCTTTGTTGATCACGGAGCCCGTGCTGGAGTCGTACCGAACGATATGATACGTCCCTCCATCGGTCCGGACGAAATCGCGGGCAGTGATAAGGGCGTGCGTGCGGGCGTAGTCCGCAGAGGAGGCGGATCCCCCGTTATGGGATGCCCAGAAGAGTAACTCAAGGTTCATCATGATATCGATGATGACGGGGTACGAGTCCCCGACCGGATATCGATCCCAGTTCGAGCTCAGGCAGCCGACGTTAGAATTGAACCGTTCTGCCAGTGTCGTTGCGGCATCAAGCAGAACTTTTCGTGAGTGTTCATCGTCAACCGGATTCTTGTCCAAGCGGAGACTATTCCCGTAGCTGCACATGAATTTGAATCCCAAGTCGTGTGTTGCCGAGTCCGATTTCTCTTGTTCCAGGGAAGCAGTCCATTCCTTCGCCCAGCGTTCAAACCTCGAATCGCCGCTGAGCTCGTATGCATACCAGAGACAACCCGGATAGAATCCACTTGTCCAGTCGCCCGATTTTGCCAGCTGCCACTTCAGTGCCTTTGTTCCGTACGTCGGAAAAAGGGTTGTATCCCTGACCTCATCGACGCTCTTCGCCAGATGAACGAGAGAGACCTTGATCGCGTTGTTAACGAGGCTGTCGAGGTTGGTTTGTGAATACCCTTTATGAATCGGAAGGGATGCGAAGAAGACGAGCGATGAAAACAAGACAGTCGAAGACAGAAATTTCTCTGTTCCTTTGTGTGAATCAAGTCGTGCGTTCATGAAACGTCGCGTAAGAGGCAAGCTGAATTTAGACCCAACGGTCCGGTGGACGTCCATTCTGGGAACAGAGTTCAGTCTCTGGCCCCTTCTATTTTCTTCTGCAAACAAATTCTCCTTTGCCGATGCGCATCAGAAGGCAGTCAAATCGGTCGTCACGTTCTGCTTTGTCCATCATAGGCTTGACAGAATCGTAGTGATCGATCGCGTTGTCCGCCACAATCAATCCTCCGCTGCGCATCTTGCCCGCAACTAGGTCGAAACACGGTACATAGAGATCCTTTTCGCAATCGATAAAGCAGAAAGAAATATTCGAGACCCGATTGTGCTGCTGGAGAAAATCGCCTTCGATGAGCTCAACAATGTCTTCGACACCAGAAAATCTGAACGTCTCACGGGCCAGGGCGGCCTTGGCAGGCAGGATTTCGAATGTGATGAGCCGGATTCCTCTTGGTCTCAAAGCAAGAGAAATCCAGAGCGAAGAATATCCTGCGCTCGTGCCAATTTCAACGAACTGTCCTTCAGGACAGTTTGCAGCGAGGAGTGCCAGGAATTTTCCCGTTTCCGGTGGTATCTGACGAAGCCTCTCCAATCGGCCCGTGCCATCCGCTCTGTCCCTCTTGTCGATCTCCTCGAGAAATGACATTCGATCCTTCATCTGCTTCGGTATTTCGCGAAACATAGAATTCCCTTTCTTCTTCCGGCGAGGGACAAAATTCTGAGTGAGAAATAACGGCCCTAAATTTCACAAAAAATGTATTCAAAACGTCCTCCGTTTGCAACTTGCCGAGTCCTTCTGTAGAAGTTGAGGACCTTAGTAGATGAAAAAACGAAGGCCCGGGCAGAGAAGCAAGCCCAGGCCTTTGGGATTCGAACAAGCTCTGCGAAGATGTCCGGTTATTTGGTCAATTCTACGACGCCGCTTCCGGCCCCACCTGGAAGTGTCGTCTCCACCTTTACGAGACGTTTCGTGCCCTTCGCGATCCAATACCGGGTACTGCCGGCCCCCTCGTCAAAGGGAACGAGTTCAACTTTCCATGCATCGAACACGCCGGCAGCAACCGTCACGCTGTCAATTCCGGTAACGGTTAATCCGAGAGGTATTTCCTTCTGCTTCATCGCGTCGAATTGATGCAATGTCGCTTTATAACCTTCCGCCAGTGGTAGTGTGCACACGGGAATCTCGGTCCCCGATTCGTCCGGCAGTACAGCGTTTTCCATTTGCGCATTGACCGGCATTTCCTGCGGACCCATGCTCATGGTTCCGGAGACAAGTTTTGCCGAGAACGCTAGAGCCATTTTGCCCTGCCCGAATGCAACTGAACGCCGGACGGGCAACAGGGTCTTGACATCCATTTCAATTGTGTCACTGGCTGCGCCCATGGCACCGGAGGACGCATCGACGACGCGCCAGACATCAGTGCCACCGTAAGTCGCTTTGCTGATGATGCGGTTGAGAGTCATCGCCCGTTCCTGGCCGCGAATTACCATCTTGATGGCGTAGTTGAACGTGTCGGGTTTCACGAGAGACCCGTCAAACGACGGCATGGGTTCCTTTGCCGCCTCTGGTGCCACTTTCGGCATGGTTACCGTCTTCACGTCCACGGTGATCGCCTCAAGCTTCTTCTCAATCACATCCCGAACATCCTTCTGCACTCTTCCGCCAAGATGTTTTCCGAAGAACTGCTCCATTGCCGTAAACATTGCAATGCGATTCTCTTTTCCGGCAAACCCGTGTCCTTCGTCGGGCGCGACCATGTATTCAACCTGTCGTCCCAGATCGCGCAACGCAACGACGATCTGGTCCGCCTCGGCCTTCTTCACGCGCGGATCGTTTGCGCCCTGCACCACGTACAGCGATGCCTTGATATTCTTTGCAGAATTCAGGGGCGACTGTTCTTCAAGCATTTTCATGTCCTTCGGATTGCTGGCATCGCCCACCCGCACGTCGAACATCTTTTTCATCGGCGCCCAGTATGGTGGGATTGTTTTGAGGAGCGAGATGATGTTTGACGGTCCGCAGATATCAAAGCCTGCGGCGTACAAATCCGGCGTAAAGGCGACCCCCGCAAGCGTTGCAAAGCCTCCGTACGAGCCGCCCGCTATGCCGATCAATTTTGGATCCGCGATTCCCTTAGCAATGACGTACTGGACGCCGTCGGTAATATCTTGCTGCATCGCGCCGGTTCCCCACTGCTTATTTCCTGCGTTCAGGAATTTTTTGCCATAACCGGTAGAGCCGCGGAAATTGGGCATCAGCACGGCATACCCTCGGTTGGCCAGGAACTGCGCTATGGAATTATAGCCCCAATAATCGCGGGCCCACGGTCCTCCGTGCGGAAAGACGATCGTCGGCAAATTCTTCGCAGCAAGGCCTTTGGGCGTCACCAGGTACGCTGGAATTTCAAGCCCGTCTTTCGATTTGTAACGAATGGCCTTCATCGGCGCCAGGTATTTCGTTGGAAGATCCGGGCGCGATCTGTACAGTAGCTCAATTGTTCCAGTCTTTCGGTCGAAAATATAGGTGGAACCGGGGTCAACATCCCGGCTGACATTGACAAGCCAGAGATTTTCATCCTTCGTGGTGCTACCGAGACTAAGGTTGCCGGTCGGAAATTTCTTCTTCAGCAGCCTGTAGTCGTGGGCAAATTGTTTTTCCTTTGGATAGACGCGGATGACATCCGCTTGGTAGACCGTCGCAAGAAGCTTATTCGTCACATCCGAAAAAATTGCCCAGCCGAAATCCACCTCGTTCTTCGGGTCTTTTTCGATGAGCTTCGTTGACCCGGTCTTCAAGTCGAACAACTCGAGCTGAGTTTTGTCCAGGGCTTCGCCTTTGTTGGTCTCGAGATAGAAGCTGTCACCGCCGGGAGTGAACCGGATCGGGTAGGCCGATTCATCCGACGTTACTGCATAAATCGACTTCATCGTATCACTTTCCAGTCGCAGGATTTCGGTGCCGCCGTCGTTCGTTTGGCGGACACCGAGCCGCAAGTCTCCGTTGAGATCAGTCACCCATCCGGCAATATTCTCCTTGTTCTCGCGGATGAGCGTTCTCTTCCCGGTCGTCAGATCGATTGTATAGACATCGTGAAGTTGCGGATCCCGGTCATTCAGTCCGACAATAATTTCGTTCGGCTTCGCCCGGGGCACATCGATAATCTCTGCCCGGACTTTCTCTTCCGGGGTAAGATTGCGCGCAGGCGGCACGGGGTCACCGGGGACAGTCGGGTCAATCGCGTAGACTCTGTAGTTCTCGTCGCCGCCTTTATCCTGGACGTAAAGGACGTACTTCGAATCCTGCGACCAGAAGTAGCCGGGGATCGGGCGCGTTGTATCGGCTGTCAGCGGACGCGCTTTGTCGAACGCCGCCGTGCGCTCTTTGATCCAAATGTTGCGAACATTCTTGAACGGCTTGATGAATGTGATGTACTTGCCGTCCGGTGAGAGTTGCGCGCCGGAAATTTCCGGATCGCCGAAGAATACTTCGCGGTCAATGATTGGCGGCAGTTGCGAAAAGAGGGAAGAGGTGGAAAGAAGCAGAAGTGGTATCCAACACAAGAGGAGGCGTTTCATAGATGGACTCCTTCGGTAAATTTATGGTGGTAAGTTATATGGATGAAGAGTAGAGATTCAGAGTAAAGCTAGGTTCGTTCATTTGAATGGATTCTTCTCATTCTTCGCATCGTTTGCGCTGGCGTCATGCGGGAAAATATGAGCGCCACATCCCTGTCGACCTCAGTGTCGTGGGCTCTGTAGACAACACCCATCCCGCCTTCGCCGAGCTTGTCGAGTATCTTGTAGTGAGAAATTGATTGGCCTAACATGCCACCACCATTTCGTGTTCGTATTTATGTCGAACAATTCAGCAGGACGACCCCAAAGGGGTCGGATATTTAAGGGTGGGACACCGTCCCAACCCATCATATCAAGGGTTCTCTTGAACCCTGAAAGGGTGTAGTACGTTCAATCCCAAATGTATCGTTCATCATATTCGACCCCAACGTCGTTGAGGAACTGCCGGTACTCATCTTGGAATGTCTTCTTCTTGTGATGCTCCTCCTGCCCGGCGATGTACTCCCTGACCCGTTCCACCTCTGATTGACCGACCGAGAACACGCCGTATCCATTCTGCCAGGCAAACTTGGTCAACAATCCCCCCTTCGTCTTCACCCACTTTGAGGATCCTCGTTTGACATCTCCGAGAAAATCAGCAACGGCAATGGTACGTGTGAGGGAACAAAGAATGTGTACGTGATCGGCAATTCCTCCGACCTTTAAGACCGGGCATCCGAGCTGATTGCACGTTCCCCCGAGATATGCGTGCATCTCGTTGCGAATTTCCTTGTCGGCCAGAAACGGATATCGGTTCTTGGTTGAGAAGACCACATGCAGAAGGACTTTGGAGAGCGATTGTGGCATGTTTCCCTTCGGTATGCAACCCCGTTGGGGTTGGTGGTACGTCCGAGTGTTTACCCGATGGTTGCACCATCGGTTGGAGTACATGTCCCCTTTGGGGACATAATCGTTGCTTGTTTGGTAACGGCTTCTCTTCAGGCTTCAAAAACAGAAAACCTCCTTCATCGTCATCCGAATCCGGAGGTTTCTTTTTCACAATTTCTCTCCCGCAACCCCTTCCCCTTATTCGGTTGCAGTCTCTAAGAAGAATGATACCACTTAAATCAAGGAATCACAAGTCGTTAGGCTCTTATTGCGCAATGAATAGGACATTTTTCAACGCTGCTGTCATCGTCAATTACAACCCATATCTGACACAGCGAGATTCTTGCAATGAGCAGAGATTTTCCCTATCCTATTCTCACATTTGACCACCACGGAAAGGAATAACAAACAATGAAACAGACCCGCTTTCTTTCGCTCTGCCTTGTGCTCGTGCTGATCGGTACCACGCTGCAAGCGCAGCAGACTCTTCAATACCCCGAAACACGACGGGATACTATCGTCGACAACTATTTCGGCACGATGGTCCCCGCTCCCTATCGCTGGATGGAAGATCAGAACAGCAAGGAAGTTGAGTCGTGGGTCGAAGCGGAGAACAAGGTGGCCTTCGGCTACCTCGAGAAGATCCCGGTCCGAGACTGGATTAACAAAAGAATAACAAAAGTCTGGAATTACGAGAAGGTCAGTGTCCCGGAGCGATATGCAGGAGAGCTCTTCTACAGCAAGAATTCGGGATTACAGAACCAGAGCCCGATCTATGTGCAGAAGACACTTTCGGGTGAACCGTCCATGATCCTTGACCCGAACAAACTTTCACCCGACGGCTCCATTGCGTTGCTCGGATACGAGCCATCACCCGACGGAAAAATACTGGGCTACGGACTTTCCCAAGGCGGATCCGATTGGAGGGAGTTCCATTTCCGTGATCTTGCGACCTCCAGCGATCTTGCCGACACCATAAAGTGGATGCGGTTTTCCGGGATTTCTTGGACCAACGATAGCAAGGGATTTTTCTATTCAAGGTTCCCTGCGCCGAAGGAAGGTCAAGCGCTCATGTCCGCGGCCAACGGTCAGATGTTTTGCTACCACAAGCTTGGAACCCCCCAGAGCGAAGACAAGGTATTTTATGACTTGAAGGATCTTCCCGGTTGGTACGTCGGTGGCGGTGTGTCGGAGGACGGTCGCTATGTCCTGATTTATCTCAGCAAGGGGACCGATCCTAATAATAAACTCTATTATATAGACCTCAAAGACCCCATGAACCCTGATCTGAGCTCTCCCGTCAAACCACTTTTCGAAAAGGATGACGCAGAATATGCTCCGTTGGGAAACGTGGGAACGACCGTTTACATGCAGACTTCGCTCAGCGCCCCCGACCGCCGTATCGTGTCATTCGATATCGCCAACTCCGATCCGGGCAACTGGAAGTCGGTTGTTCCGGAGTCCAAGAACGTCATTGAACAGTCGCTCTTGGCCGGAGGAAAGGTCGTCGTGCGATACCTCGTTGACGCGAAGAGTGAAGTTGACCTCTTCGCTCTGGACGGGAAATCTGAAGGTGAACTCAAACTGCCCGGTTTGGGAACGGCAGGGCTGAGCGGCCGGAACGACACCCCCGAAATTTTCTATGCCTTCACGTCCTTCCTGTACCCGACGACAGTGTTCCGCTATGACATGAAAACCGGGAAGAGCGAACCTTTCCAGCCGCCACACGTGGATTTCGATCCCTCCCAATATGAAACGATCCAGGTCTTCTACAATTCCAAGGATGGAACACGAATCCCCATGTTCATCACCATGAAAAAAGGGACGAAGCTCGACGGCCAAAATCCTACTCTTTTGTATGCCTATGGCGGGTTCGACATCAGCATCACTCCGGGGTTTTCTCCAACGCTGCCGGCGTGGCTTGAAATGGGGGGAATTTACGCTGTGCCGAACTTGCGGGGTGGTGGCGAATACGGTGAAGCATGGCATCGCGCAGGGATGTTCGAAAAGAAACAGAATGTGTTCGATGACTTCATCGGCGCGGCTGAATATCTGATAAAAGAGAAATACACTTCAACGCCAAAACTTGGGATCGAAGGATATTCCAACGGAGGGTTGCTCGTCGGTGCAGTGGAAACACAGCGTCCGGACTTATACGGCGCGTGCTATGGAGGCGCAGGCGTGATGGATATGCTCCGTTACCAAAAGTTTTCCGCCGGTGTGGGTTGGGTTCCCGAGTACGGATCGTCCGACGACTCCACACAATTCCAGTATTTGATCAAGTATTCGCCGGTGCAGAATATCAAGCCGGGGACGTGTTATCCACCGACGATCGTGACCACGGCCGACCACGACGACCGGGTTGTGCCGAGCCATTCGTATAAGTTCATCGCCACGATGCAACACGATCAAGCGTGCAATAATCCGGTCATCATCCGGGTTGAGACAAAGACGAGTCACAATTACATGCCGACCGACAAGCGGATTGCACAGGCAGCAGATGTGCTGGCATTCATGGCGTACAACTTAGGCATCAAGGAAGCACCGAAAGGAGAGTAATTCTTTCCGAATTACCGTCCAACGTGTGCATGAGCTCCTCGTAGTGACGTAGCGTGCTACGTCACTACCAAGGACTCGCGTGACGGCCGTTTCCAGAATCAGCATACCTCTTCTGTTCATCTTGCTAACCACACAGATTTTCTTTAACGTAACCTCGGTCGGCAAAGCCAGCCGGGGTTAGGTTTTCGCGAGCCCAGGGATCCCGGCTCCCCAATCCATTGCGGCCAAATCGCCGGGAACATTCACGCCAGAAGAAAGCCACAACCATGAAGCGAACCCTTGCCCTCTTCCTTTGCCTTTTGCTCATCCTTGTTTCCAACAACTGTCATACGCAACCAAACATGATTATCTCCCCTGATGTGCACCCAGACCGCAGCGTTACGTTCCGGCTTCAAGCGCCGAATGCACAGAAGGTTATGCTTGCCCGCGAGGGGGCTGAAGCCGTTGCCATGAAGAAAGACGCCGATGGCATGTGGAGCATCACAACAGCACCGCTCGAACCGGATATCTATGGCTATACATTCGTCGTCGACGGCGTCGGTATGTTCGATCCATCAAACCCTGTCGTCAAGACAAACCTTCTCTACACGGCGAGCCAACTCTTTGTCCCGGGCCCGGACTCTCTTCCCTGGGAGGATAACGGGGTACCCCACGGCATCGTCCATCATCACTTTTATCACTCGTTCACCATTGGTGACAACCGGGATTTCTATGTGTATACTCCCCCCGGGTATGATGCTACGGACAAGCGAACGTATCCTGTCCTCTATCTTCTGCACGGTTACAGCGACGACGCGAGTGGGTGGACGGCAGTTGGACGGGCCCAGTTCATCCTCGACAACCTGATTGCCGCCGGCAGGGCCGTACCGATGCTTGTTGTGATGCCGCTCGGGTACGGTGCGCCGGAGATCGTGGCAAAAACCACTCACGGATTGTCAGACACCGCGCTGCGTGGACGCAACTATCGGAAGTTTCGCGAAGCGTTGATGACGGAGGTGCTGCCGTTGGTTGAACGATCCTATCGGGTGTCGAAAGACCAAAAGTCACGGGCCATCGCAGGGTTGTCCATGGGTGGCGCCGAGTCATTGTTCACAGGCCTGAATGACATAGAACATTTTGCGTGGATCGGTGCGTTCAGCTCGGGGGGCCTGGACAATGATTTTGACCAAATGTTTTCCCAGTTCGACTCCCGTGATCTACAATACTTACGACTGCTGTGGATTTCCTGCGGCACAGACGACGGCTTGATTTCGGTGAATCGCAGTCTGAATGCGTGGCTTGATGAGAAAGGGATCAAGCACATCAAAGTTGAAACGCCCGGGTCACATACATGGATGGTGTGGAGGCGCAATCTCGCGAGCTTCGTCCCCCTCTTGTTTCGATAAGTGACATTCGGTCTTTGGCTTTCAATCCGGAGAATAATATGAACAAGACAAGTTTCAAGCGTTTCAGCCTGTATAACACTTCCATTCTTCTTATGTTTGTCGCGCTCAGCGTTGGTCTTTCTTCTTCCTTGGGCGCACAGGGGCCCTCCAAAATATCAGGATGGTCGAACCTGAAATACGCCATCTATTTTACTTCCCGTGATGTCGATG
>Ga0335081_10001246_pt1 | contig 40588 bp, 38 predicted proteins | sample Lox_Sample_35_FD_206713 | JGI IMG/M metagenome (GOLD analysis project Ga0335081, IMG submission 206713) | Soil microbial communities from Loxahatchee National Wildlife Refuge, Florida, United States - Lox_Sample_3.5 | ecosystem: Environmental > Terrestrial > Soil > Wetlands | place: USA... | reverse complement strand
GCGAAGGCGGCACCACCAGCCTCACCAACCTCATCCTGCTCTGCACCTTCCACCACCTGATCATGGTGCACCGCTGGGGCTGGACCATCCGCCTCAACCCCGACGGCACCACCACCGCCACCAGCCCGAACGGCACCCACACCCTGCACAGCCACAGCCCACCGCCAGAGAGCGTGCGGTGCCACTGAGGTTCTATGCTCACCACTCGCGGTGATCAGCGGCCGACAGGGTCCGGCTTGGGGTCAGCGATCCGGTCAGCCGCCCGGGATCGGTGGCCCGGCGCCGCGGTCAGAACGTGACGCGGTGCCAGCTGCGGCCGGAGTTGTAGGTCATGTACATGTGGCTGCCCAGCGCGGGCACGCCCTCGACGGCCACGCCCTGGCTGGCCGTGGTGAAGCCGAAGTCGGCCCAGCCCTTTCCGCCGTCGTCAAGCAACAGGCTGTTCCGCCAGTGCCGGCCGCCGTCGGTGCTGACGTACAGCCAGGTCGCGCCGGACGCCGTCGCGATGAAGACGTGCGCGCTGCCGGGCTGCGCTAGGACGCCGCCGTCGCCGCCGGACGGCGGACTGCCGACCTTGACGAAGTGGGTGCCGCCGTCGACCGAGTAGTACAACAGCTTCTGGGTGGACCCTACGGCTGGCTGGCCGGCGCAGAGCAGCGTCACGCGGTCGCTACTGAACGCGCCGATGCTGGCGATCCCGTAGTCGTGCGGGCACCGGAATCCCAGGCGGGTCCACGACTCCCCAGTGGTCGTGGCGTAGACGTGCGAGCCGAGGTTGACCCACCCGGCCGTTCCGTGCAGCGTGATCGTGCCGAGGCCGCCGAAACCGGTCACCCCGGCCGGCAGGCCGCTGACCCGGCTCCACGAGTCGGTGCCGATCGTGCTGCGGTAGATCGTGACGGCCTCGTGAGGCGTGACGCTCGCCGCGTAGGCGACTCCCCCTGCGGTCTCAAGGTCGGCCACGTAGCCGGGGAAGGCGACCCGGTGCCAGCCAGCGCCGCCATTGTGGGTCACCCAGAGCTGGGATCCGTAGGCGTATCCCGTCGCCGTGCTGGCGAAACGCAGCCGGTCCAGGCCCTTCTGGCCGGCGAACCTCGCCAGCGGGTACCTCGGCGCCGGGATGCCCTGCCAGGTGCGACCGCCGTTGGTCGTGCTGAGCACCGACGTGCATGGCTTGTGCGCGCACGGCGCCGTGCCGAGCACCCAGCCGTCGCTCGCTGACACGAAGGTCACCGAGTCCGGCTGGAATCCGGCCGGAACCGGCCCAGCGGCCGGGAGGGCGCGGGTCGGCGTCTGGGCCGCCGCGCCGATCCCGGTCAGGCCCGGCAGCACTCCCGCGCAGGCGAGCGCCGGAACCGCGCCCGCCGCGATCAGTGACCTGATCCTCATGACGATCACCCTCAGTCTTGTGACGAAGTCCTGACCGCATAGACGCCGATGCGGAACCTGACGTTGCGAGCAGTTACCCGGTGAGCCGGTACTCCCAGCCCGCCTGCCAGGCGAAGTCCTGCCCGGCCAGGGTTTCGAGCGGCGTGCCGTTGATGAAGTGATCAAGGCCCCACCGGGTAGCGACGTGACCGATGACCAGTACCCGCTGGCCATCCCAGCGCAGCGGCAGGTCCCCGATGAAGCGGCCGACCCGTGCGACGGCCTGCCGCCAGCTCTCCCCGCCGGGATACGGGCAGTCCAGGTGCTCGGCCCGGCCCGCGTGCAGCTCGGCGGCGGGCATCCCGTTGCGCTGGCCGTAGTCGCACTCCCGCAGCCGCCAGTCGTGCAGCACGCCGATCGCCGCGCCGGAAAACGCTACCGAGGCGGTCTGGACAGCGCGGCGAAGGTCCGAGCAGAACACCACGGCGATCCCGTCGTCGGCGCGGCGCGCGGCGAGTTCCCGTGCCTGCAGGACGCCGCGCTCGGACAGCTCGCCGGGCAGCCAGCCGGTCGCGCGCCCCTGCTCGTTGTCGACGGTGGTGGAGTGGGTCTCGAACACCACCTCGATGGCCACGGGCCAACCCTAACCGGCCGGCTCTCCCTCCGGCTGTCCCCCCGGCTCGGCCCCCGCTGCCCGGCGCGGCAGGAAGACCGCGATGACCAGGCCGATCAGAGTGAACGCCGCCAGCATTCCTAGCGACGTCGCGAACGGCTTGCCCTCGGGCAGCTTGGCGGCCACCAGCACCGAGCCGACGAGCGCGGTACCCAGCGACGAGCCGAGGTTGGACACGCTGCGGGACAGGCCGGAGATATCACCCTGGTCGGCGTCGGGGAAGCTGGACTGCACCACGTTCACCGATGAGGTGAGCATCACCCCCACGCCGGTGCCCATCAGGAACAGCCCTGGCACGAAGCTCAAGGGCCCGGAGTCCTTGCTGACCAGCCCGAGCAGCAGGCCCATCCCCGCGAGCGCGGCAGCGAAGCCCGCGATGATCAGCGAGCGCTGGGTGTGGCGTCGGGCGAGCCGCCCGGCCGCGGCCGACGCCAGCAGCACCCCGGCCGTGGCCGGGGTGAGCATCAGGCCGGTCTGGATTGCCGAGTACTTCCAGATCTCCTGCAGGAACACCGAGGTGACGAAGAACGAGCCCTGCAGTACCAGCCACTGGATCAGCTGGGTGCTCATGCCGAGGTTGGCCGTGAGATTGCGGAACAGGCGGCGGTGCACCAGCGGGTCCTTGCCGTGCCGTTCCCTGAACCCGATGTGCAGGAAGAACCAGGCCAGGATCACAGCGCCGAGGCCGATGAAGATCCACACCGGCGAGACCCCGCCCTTGGCAATCAGGACCGTGCCGCCGATCGTGAAGTCGGTGCGCGAGGTCAGCCATCCATAGGTCCTTGACAGCAAGATCCCGAGCACCACGAAGAACAGCCCAGCCGCGGACAGGATCGCGCCCTCCACGTCGAAGCTCGGCCGTCGCCCGGTGCGCGGCGGGTCGGTGATCTTGCGCGCCAGCACGACGATCCAGGCGACCACCAGGACCTGTAGTATGAACGAGGCCCGCCAGCTGATCGTGCTCGTCACCACGCCGCCTATCAGCGGGCCAGCGGCGGCGCCGAGTCCGCCGGCGCCGCTGACGATGCCGAAGTACTTCGCCCGGCTCTTGACGTCGCCGTAGGTCACCGTGATCAGAATGTAGACCGGCGGGATCAGCAGGGCCGAGCCGATGCCCTCGAGCAGCGAGTAGCCGAAGATCATCAGGCCGAGCGACTGCGCGAGCGCCGCGAGCAGCGCCCCGACGCCGTACACGATCAGCCCGGCCACGAAGCAGGTCTTGCGCCCCCAGATGTCGGTCAGCTTGCTGCCAGGGATCATGAGCGACGCCATCGTCAGCGTGAACAGCGTGATTGTGGTCTGCAGCCCGATCACGGTGGTGTGCAGGTCGGAGGCGATCGTGCTGATCGCGACGTTCATGTTGCTCGCGGCATAGCTCGCGATGAACTGGGCGAGCGCCAGCGGCAGGACGATCGGGCCGGCCCGCGCACGCGGATGCGGCGCGGGTGCCGAGGTGCTCGCCATGCTCATACCCTGCGCCCGGGCGGGCGGCCCGGCCGTCACCCACGCGGGGTGAGAGCGGGCCGGCGGCGCGTACCATGCGAGCCAGCGGCATCGGGCGGCGGACAGGAGTACCGTGCGGCAGATCTTTCCGGCGGGCACGGCCGGGCGCGTGCTTGGCCCGGCCGATCCGCTGCGGCTGGCAGGGCAGATCAGCCCGGCCGCGCCGTCGGCGCCGCAGGTCTCCGAGCTCATCGCCGCGTTGGGGGCGGTCTATGCCTACCCGGACCGGCGCTGCGTGCGCGGCAACATGATCGCCAGCGTGGACGGCGCGATCGCCATCGACGGCCGCTCCGGCGGGCTGTCAGGCGTGGCCGACCGGCTCGTGTTCTGGGTGCTGCGCAGCCTCGCTGACGTGATCCTGGTCGGCGCGGGGACGGCGCGTCAGGAGCAGTACGGCCAGGTCAGGCTGGGCGACATCTGGTCGCAGCTGCGGGCAGGCCGACCGTCGGCGCCGCCGGTCGCTGTGGTGACCAGGAACATGAACCTGCCGCTTGAGGGCAGGCTGTTCGGCGACGGATCGGGCGCCGAGCGGCCTGCGAGGACCATCGTGCTGACCACCAGGCTGGTTCCCGAGCACCGGCTCAGGGCGGCGGCCAGGGTGGCCGACGTGATCGTGGCCGGCGACCGCGAGGTCTCCGCGGCGGCGGCGATCGACGCGCTGGCTCAGCGCGGGTACCGCAGCATCCTGGCCGAGGGCGGGCCCGGGCTGCTCGGCGAGCTATCGGCGGCCGGGCTGCTCGATGAGCTCTGCCTGACGGTCAGCCCGGTGCTAGAGGGCGGTCGCTCACCCGCCCGCGTCCTCACGGCACCGGCCGGAGCCCACCCTCGGCCCGCCGAGCTGCGGCTCGCCGCGCTGCTTGAGGACGACGGCTTCCTGTTCGCGCGCTATCTGCGGGCCGGTTAGCCGCCCTGGCGCAGGCGCTCGAGCGCCTCGGCGAGGATGGCGGCGCCGTCGCCGGCCGAACGGCGCTCCTTCACGTAGGCGAGATGAGTCTTGTACGGCTCGGTCTGCGGCGGTGACGGCGGGCTTGCCGCGTCCCGCCCGGCAGGCACGCCGCAGCGCGGGCAGTCCCACATGTCGGGGATCGGCGCATCGTTGGCGAAGCTCGGCACGGTCTCATGGCCGTTGCAGCAATAGAACGACACCCGCACCCGCGGTGCCGCCTCGCCCCGCTCGGCCTCCCCCATGGGACCGGCGCCGACCCGGCTGCCGCGAATGGCGTTACCACTACTCAATGCCCGCCTCTTTCCAGGTGATGCGCTCGTGGCGTGCGCTGCGTGCGGACCCGAGACCCGGGCGCATGTCCGCTACTTCAGCAGCAGCCCAAGCGCGACAATGCAGACGAACCACAGGATCCCGGTGAAGACCGTGATGCGGTCGAGGTTCCGCTCGACCACCGATGACGACCCGAGTGAGGACGACATGCCACCGCCGAACAGGTCAGACAGGCCGCCGCCCTTGCCCTTGTGCAGCAGCACGAGCAGCACCATGAGCAGGCTCGTGATGATCAGGACGATCGAGAATGCGATAACCACTGCTGTAGTCGTCCCTCCGGGCGGAGCCGTTAGTCGCTGACCGTGCGGCGTCAGGCGTTAGCCTCACGATAGCGGCAGATCCTTACGAATCCCGCCGAATCCAGGCTCGCCCCGCCGACCAGCGCGCCGTCGATGTCTGGCTGCGCCATGATGGCAGGCATGTTGTCGGGTTTCACTGATCCCCCGTAAAGGATACGCACAGTGCCAGCCACTTCGTGACCATGGCAGCCGGAAATCCGGGCCCTGATCGCCCCGCAGACCTCCTGTGCATCGTCCGGGCTGGCCACCTCGCCGGTCCCGATCGCCCACACCGGCTCGTAGGCCACGGTCACCTTCGCCACCTGCTCGGCGTCCAGGCCTGCCAGCCCGCCGTCAAGCTGGCCGAGTGTGTGCTCGATGTGCTCGCCGGCGGTGCGCACCTCGAGCGGCTCGCCGATGCACAGCACCGGCCCGATGGCGTTCGCGAGCGCCGCCCGCACCTTGGCGCTGACCAGGGCGTCGTCCTCGTGGTGGTACTGACGCCGCTCGGAGTGCCCGGCCAGCACGTAGGCACAGCCGAGCTTGGCGAGCATCCGCCCGCTCACGTCGCCGGTGTAGGCGCCGTCCTGATGCGGCGAGAGGTCCTGCGCGCCGTAGCCGATCCGCAGCTTGTCGCCCTGGACCAGGGTCTGGACGCTGCGCAGAGCGGTGAACGGCGGCAGCACCACGATCTCGGCCGCGTCGAAGTCCTTGGGAGTCAGCGCGAACGCGAGCTTCTGGACCAGGGCGAGCGCCTCGAAGTGGTTGTTATTCATCTTCCAGTTGCCGGCTACCAGCGGCATGCGCCCCTTGGGGACCGGGCGGGTCATCCGCCGTCCTCCAGCGCGGCCAGCCCGGGCAGCGTCTTGCCCTCAAGGTATTCCAGGCTGGCACCACCGCCGGTGGAGATGTGGCCGAAGGCACCGTCAGGAAAACCCAGTTGCCTAACGGCCGCCGCCGAGTCACCCCCGCCGACCACGGTCAGCCCGTGCACGGCGCTGATCGCCTCGGCCAGCGCACGGGTGCCGGCGGCGAACGCCGGGAACTCGAACACGCCGAACGGGCCGTTCCAGAACACGGTCCTGGCATCGGCCAGCTTGCTCGCGAACAGGTCCCTGGTGGCCGGGCCCATGTCCAGGCTCTCGCGGTCGGCGGGGAACGCGGTCACGGGGAAGACCTCATGCTCGGCGTCGGCCGCGTAGCCGGTTGCCCCGACCAGGTCGACCGGCAGCACGATCTCCACCCCGCGAGCGGCGGCATCGGCCAGCACGGCCCGCACGTTGTCGATCTGGTCGGCCTCGAGCAGCGACTTGCCGACCTCGTAGCCCTGCGCGGCGAGGAAGGTGTAGGACATGCCGCCGCCGATCAGCAGGCGGTCCGCCTTGTCAAGCAGGTTCGCGATGACCGCGAGCTTGTCCGACGGCTTGGCGCCGCCGAGCGCCACCACGTAGGGCCGCACGGGGTTCTCGGTCAAAGTGCGCAGCACGGCGATCTCGGCGAGCACCAGCTCCCCGGCCGCATGCGGCAGCAGCCCGGCGACGTCGTAGACGCTCGCGTGCTTGCGGTGCAGCGCGCCGAAGCCGTCGCCCACGTAGAGCTGCGCCATGCTGGCCAGCCGACCCGCCAGCTCGCCGCGCTGCACGTCGTCCTTGCTGGTCTCGGCCGGTTCGAACCTAACGTTCTCGAGCAGGCCGACCTGGCCGTCGCGCAGCCCGCCGGCCACCTGGGCCGCCGACGTGCCTGCTACGTCCGAGGCGAACGCCACCGGCGCGCCGAGCAGTTCGCCGAGCCGGTCGGCCACCGGCCGCAGCGACGGGCCGCCTGCCGTGCGGGCGGCGAAGTCATCGCCCCTGGGTCGGCCGAGGTGCGCGCAGATCAGCACCCGCGCGCCCCGGCTGGCCAGCGCAGTGATCGTCGGCAGGCTGGCCCTGATCCTGCCGTCGTCGGTGATCCTGGCTCCGTCCAGCGGCACGTTCAGGTCGGAGCGGAGCAGTACGCACTGCCCGCCGACCTCAAGGTCGGCGATCCCCCGCATCGCTCAGCCCTGGCCGGGCAGGTGACCGGCGACCAGAGCGGTGAGATCCACCAGGCGGCAGGTGTAGCCCCACTCGTTGTCGTACCAGCCGATGACCTTGACCTGGTCGCCCTTGGCCATGGTGAGCAGGGAGTCGAACGTGCACGACCACGGCGTGCCGACGATGTCAGAGGAGACGATCGGGTCCTGCGTGTAGTACAGGTAGCCCTTGAGCGGTCCGCTGTCGGCGGCGGCGCGGTAGGCGGCGTTGATCTCGTCCACCGTGGCCTCGCGCTCGAGCTGCACCACCAGGTCGGTCACCGAGCCGTCCATCACGGGCACCCGCATCGAGATGCCGTCCAGCTTGCCCTTGAGCTCGGGCAGCACCAGCGAGGTGGCCTTGGCCGCTCCCGTGGTGGTCGGGATGATGTTCTGCGCGGCGGCCCTGGCCCGGCGCAGGTCCTTGTGCGCGAAGTCGAGCACCACCTGGTCGTTGGTGTACGCGTGGATCGTCGTCATCAGGCCCTTGACGATGCCGAAGCTGTCCAGGAGCACCTTGGCCAGCGGCGCGACGCAGTTCGTGGTGCAGGACGCGTTCGAGATGATGGTGTGGGCGACCGGGTCGTACGTGCCGTCGTTCACTCCCATCACGATCGTGACGTCCTCGCCCTTGGCGGGCGCGGAGATGATCACCTTCTTGGCGCCCGCCTCGATGTGCTTACTCGCGCCAGCGGCGTCGGTGAAGTGGCCGGTGGACTCCACCACCACGTCCACGCCGAGGTCGGCCCACGGCAGCGCGGCGGGGTCGCGCTCGGCGAACCAGGCGATCTTCTGGCCGCCAGCCACGATGCTGCCGTCAGCCACCGTGACATCGGTGTCGAGCGTGCCGAGCAGGGTGTCGTACTTCAGCAGGTGAGCGAACGTATGGATGTCGCCAAGGTCGTTGGCCGCGACGATCTCGATCCCCGCGGGCTTCGTCGCGTGGACCGCACGCCAGAAGTTCCGTCCGATCCGGCCGAACCCGTTGATCCCCACTCGGACAGTCACGAGATGCTCCCCTTGCCTTGTAGCCGTCGGCGGCACGACAATACCGCCCGGGCGCGGCCGGCCCCTCGCCGATCAAGCGCCACGCGCACCATAACATCGCACACCGACGGGCCGGCAGGGCCCGTCAGCCCGCGACCGAGGGCCTTACGTCCCTGGCGTCTGCGCTGACGCCCTGGTCAGGGCGCCAGCATGTCCGGTGTGAGCTGTGCCTCGGTGCTGGGGATTCCGAGCTCGGCCGCGCGCTTGTCGGCGAGCGCGAGCAGCCGCCTGATCCGCCCGGCGATCGCGTCCTTGGTCAGCGGCGGGTCGGCGGCCTGGCCGAGCTCTTCCAGGCTGGCCTGCCGGTGCTTGATCCGAAGCTGTCCGGCCACGATCAGGTGCTCGGGCGCGTCGTCGCCGAGTATCTCGAGCGCGCGCTCAACCCTGGCGCCGGCCGCCACGGCCGCGCGGGCACTGCGGCGCAGGTTCGCGTCGTCGAAGTTCGCCAGCCGGTTCGCCGTGCCGCGGACCGCGCGCCTGATCCGGCGCTCCTCCCAAGCGAGCACGCTGTCGTGCGCGCCAAGCCTGGTGAGGATCGCGCTGATCGCGTCGCCGTCCCTGACCACGACGCGGTCCACGCCGCGCACGTCCCGCGCCTTGGCCGAGATTCGCAGCCGCCGCGCCGCGCCGACCATGGCCAGCGCGGCCTCGGGACCGGGGCAGGTGAGCTCAAGCGACATGGACCGGCCAGGTTCGGTCAGCGAGCCGTGCGCGAGGAACGCCCCGCGCCAGGCGGCCTCGCAGTCGCAGGTGCTGCCGGCCACCACCTGGCGCGGCAGCCCGCGCACCGGCCGGCCGCGGCTGTCGATCAGGCCGGTCTGCCTGGCCAGGCTGTCCCCGTCCTTGACCACCCGCACGATGTACCTGTTTCCCTTGCGCAGCCCGCTCGGCGCGAGCACGATCAGCTCGGAGGAGTGGCCGTAGATCTCCATGATGTCCTTGCGCAGCCGCCTGGCGGCCGCCCCGGTGTCAAGCTCGGCCTCGACCATGATGTGGCCGTTGTTGAGGTGCAGCCCGCCGGCGAACCGCAGCAGGGTCGACACCTCGGCCTTGCGGCAGCACGGCTTGAGCACGGTCACGCGACTGAGCTCGTCCTTGACCAGGCTGGTGAGCGCCAACACTCTCACTCCCCCTCGAATATTCGGGCAAAGGCGCCGGCCAGCAGCAGCGGATCATGGCGGTGCGGGGCAAGTGCCAGATCGGCGAGCACCAGGCGGGCGCCGAGCGCGTCGGCCGCGTCTCGTAGTTCGTCGGCGGTGTCGCTGACCGCGACCTGGTCGGCGAGTACCACGTCGACGGCCAGATCAGGTGCGTGCCGGGCAAGTACCTCCAGGTGAGCACGCGGGGAGAACCCCTCGGTCTCCCCGGGCTGCGGTGCCAGGTTCAGCGTGACCAGCCTCCGGGCCGGGGTGGCGGTCAGCGCCTTGGCCAGATCGGGCACCAGCAAGTGCGGGAGCACGCTGGTGAACCACGACCCCGGGCCGAGCACCACCCAGTCTGCTTCGCCGACCGCCTGCACGGCTTCCGCGCAGGCCGGCGGGTCGGCAGGGATCAACGACATCGACCGTACCCGGCCGGTCGTCATCGCGCAGGCGACCTGGCCCCGAACGGTACTGATCCGCAATGGAAAATTGGGGTCAATCCCCTCAACCTCGGCCGCAAGGTCCAGCGGCACCGAGGCCATCGGCAGCACCCGGCCGTGCGCGCCGAGCAGCCTGGCCACCCAGTCAAGCCCGGTCACCGGATCGTCGAGCAGCTCCCACAGGGCGACGATCAGCAGGTTGCCCACGGCATGCCCGCCGAGCTCGCCGACGCCGCCGAACCTGTGCTGCACCACCCGGCTCCACGTCGTTCCCCAGGAGTCGTCGCCGCACAGGGCGGCCAGCGCCATCCGCAGGTCGCCGGGCGGCAGCACGCCGAACTCACGCCGCAGCCGCCCGCTTGACCCGCCGTCGTCGGCGACGGTCACGATCGCGGTCAGGTCGCGGGTCACCCGGCGCAGCGCCGACAGCGACGCGTGCAGGCCGTGCCCTCCGCCGAGTGCCACCACGCGGCGGCGGGCTGGTCGGCTCTGACCCGCAAGCTCGTGCCCGCCGCCCTCGCCGCTACTCACGCCCGAGATCGCGGTGCGCGACCTGGATCGCGGGAAAGCCCCCGGCCAGCCTGGCCGCGATCTCCTCGGCGATCACCACGCTGCGGTGCTTGCCGCCGGTGCAGCCGATGGCCAGCGTGACGAAGTGCTTGCCGCTGCGCTCGAAGCCATTGAGCGCTACCTGGAGCGCCTGAACGTACGCGGCGAGGAACTCCTCCGTGCCGTCCTGGCGCATCACGTACTCACGTACCGCATGGTCCCTGCCGGTCTGCGCGGCGAGCTCGGGAATCCAGTGCGGGTTCGGCAGGAACCGGCAGTCGGCGACCATGTCCGCGTCCACCGGCAGGCCGTACTTGAAGCCGAATGACAGCACGGTGACCCGGACCGCGGTATCCCGCTCGTTGCCGAACGCGTCCCGCATCCGCCCGCGCAGCTCGTGGATGTTCAGGTTCGAGGTGTCCAGGATTAGGTCGGCCTCCGCCCTGATCGCCTCGAGTTCCTCGCGCTCGGCCCTGATGCCGTCGATGATCGTGCCGTTCTCCTGCAGCGGGTGCGGCCGCCTGACGTTCTCGAATCTGCGCACCAGCGTCTCGTCGCTGGCCTCAAGGAAGACCACGTACGGGTGCGCGCCGATCGCGGCGAGGTCATCGAGCGCCGTCTTCAGGTCCGAGGAGAACGCCCGGCTGCGCAGGTCAACGACGGCGGCGACCTTGGGGACCGCGGCACGTGCCCGCCTGGCCAGGTCAAGCATCGTCACCAGCATGGCCGCAGGCAGGTTGTCGGCGACGAACCAGTCAAGGTCCTCGAGGGCCTTGGCGGCCGTGGACCGGCCGGCACCGGACATGCCGGTGATGATCACCATCTCAGGCGCGCCGCCGTGCTGATTCATCTGACCCCCCTGGCTGCCGCTGCGCGGTCCCGGCGTCCCGCGTGGCGAGCCCAGTCTCCCGCGCGGCCAGCGCATCCGCGACCGACTCGGCCAGCCGCGGCCCGAATCCTTCCACCTCTGCGATCTGCTCGGCGGTGGCCTGGCGCAGCCGCTTGACCGAGCCGAAGTGCCTGAGCAGGGCTGCCCGCCTGGCCGGCCCGAGTCCGGGCAGCCCGTCGAGCTCGCTGGCCGTCTGCGCGGCCGAGCGCTTGGCGCGGTGGTAGGTGATCGCGAACCTGTGCGCCTCATCCCGCACGCGCTGCAGCAGGTACAGGCCCTCGCTGGTGCGCGGCATGATCACCGGCGAGTCCTCGCCGGGCAGCCATACCTCCTCGAGCCGCTTGGCCAGCCCGCACACGGCGACGTCGGTGACGCCGAGGTCGTGCAGCGCGCGGACGGCCGCATCGACCTGGCCGGCCCCGCCGTCGATCACGAGCAGGCTGGGCGGGTAAGCGAACTTGCGCCGCCCGCCGTCGTCGTAGCCGTTATCGTCCGCGGACTCGCCGGAACCGCCGGGGTCCGCGGCATGCTCGTCGCGTTCGGCCAGGTACCTGCGGAACCTGCGGGTCACTACCTCATGAATGGCAGCGAGGTCGTCAGTGCCGCCCGCGCCCTTGATCGCGAACTTGCGGTACCCGGACTTGCGGGCCAGCCCGTCCTCGAACACCACCATCGAGGCGACGACATTGGTGCCCTGAAGGTTGGAGACATCGAAGCACTCGATCCGCAGCGGCGGGGTGTCGAGCCCGAGTGCGTCCTGTATCTCTTGCATCGCCTGGCTGCGGATGGACAGGTCGCTGGCCCGCCTCGTCTTGTGCAGGGCGAGCGCCTCGGCCGCGTTCCTGGTAACCGTGTCGATCAGGGCCTTCTTGTCACCGCGCTGCGGCACCCGCAGCGTGACCCGGCCGCCCCGGCGGCCGGCCAGCCAGTCCTGGACCGCGGCCGGGTCGGGCGGCAGCACCGGGACGAGCACCTCGCGCGGCACGGCCTGCCGGTCCGCCTCGGCCGCCCAGTCCGCGCTCCTGCGGCTGGCGTCGCCGCGCCTGCTGTGCCCCTCGTCCTGCTCGCCGGCAAAGTCGTGCTCGGTGACCGGGTCGTCGCGGTAGACCTGACCGAGGAAGTGCTCGACGAGCTCGGCGGTGCTGACATCCTCGACCTTGTCCACCACCCAGCCGCGCTGGCCGCGCACCCGGCCGCCACGTACGTAAAAGACCTGCACGGCGGCCTCGAGCTGGTCCTCGACCAGCCCGATGACGTCGCAGTCGGTACCGTCGGGCAGCACCACGGCCTGCTTCTCCAGCGCCCGCTGCAAGGCCTGCAGGTCGTCGCGCAGCCGGGCGGCGCGCTCGAACTCCTCGGCCCCGGCGGCCTCGTGCATCTGCGACTCAAGTCGCCGGGTGAACTTGCCCGTCTGGCCGGCCATGAAGTCGCAGAACTCCTCGGCGAGCAGGCGGTGCTCGGCGGCATCGATCCGCCCTACGCACGGCGCCGAGCACTTGTCGATGTAGCCGAGCAGACATGGCCGACCGATCTGGCCAGCCCGCTTGAACACCCCGGCCGAGCAGGTGCGGACCGGGAACACCCGGAGCAGCGTGTCGACGGTGTCCCTGATCGCCCAGGCGTGTGAGTAGGGCCCGAAGTACCTGACGCCGCGCCGCTTGGTGCCGCGCAGCACCGTAACCCTGGGGAATTCCTCGTTCATCGTGACGGCCAGGTACGGGTAGCTCTTGTCATCCCGGTACCTGATGTTCCACCGCGGGTCGAACTCCTTGATCCAGGAGTACTCCAGCTGGAGCGCCTCGACCTCGGTGCCGACGACGGTCCACTCCACCCCGGCGGCGTCGAGCAGCATCCACTGCGTACGCGGATGCAGGCTGGCGAAGTCGGAGAAGTACGAGTTCAGTCTGGCCCGCAGGTTCTTGGCCTTGCCGACGTAGACCACACGGCCGTGCTTGTCGCGGAACCGGTAGACCCCTGGTGACTCGGGAATGGAGCCAGGCGCCGGCCGGTAGGTTGCCGGATCTGCCACGCAGCAACTCTAGCCGCGAACCGCGGCCGCCCCGGGCGACCTCATCCCGCTGCCGGGCGCGTCCCTTCGGCGGGCGCGAACAGCACGACGGTCGCGAGGTCCTCGGTGACGTCGACGAACCTGTGCGGCTCGAAGGCCGGAACGTAGATGACCGAGCCCGGCCCGACCGCGGCGCGCTCCCGGCCGGCCTCGAAACTGGCGCGGCCGGTCATCACCACGTAGATCTCGTCCTCCGCGTGCGGCTCCTGGTCGTCGATGGCGCCGGCCGGGATCGAATAGGTGCCGACGCTGAGGTCGGGGACCCGGAACTGCTCGGCCCAGTGCGTGCCCGAATCGGGCCCGGAAAACTCCCCGGCCCCGGCTATCACCCGCATGCCTGCCTCCCGCCTTCGGTCACTCCATCATGCCGGGTCGGCGGGGCGCCCGGGCCGTCGGCTGACTCGCGTTGTGCCACGCTGTGCTGATGCTGGTCGCGATCGTGGTCACGGCGGCCGCCACGGCGGCCTGGCTGTACCTCATCGCCGGGCACGGCGGGTTCTGGCGCACCGACCAGCGCCTGCCTGCGGCGGGGCAAGCCCCGCCGGCCGACGCGAGCTGGCCTGAGGTGGTCGCCGTGGTGCCCGCCCGCGACGAGGCGGCAGTGCTACCCGGCTCGCTTCCCACGCTGCTGGCCCAGGCCTACCCAGGGAACCTGCGGGTGATCCTGGTGGACGACGAGAGCAGCGACGGCACCGCGCAGGCGGCGGCCGACCTCGGCCGGGCGGCCGCGGCAGCGGGAGCGCGCAGCAGCCTCGCGATCGTCAGCGGGGAGCCGCTGCCGCCCGGCTGGGCAGGCAAGGTCTGGGCCATGAACCAGGGGCTGCGCGCGGCGGGCGACGCCGAGTACGTGCTGTTCACCGACGCCGACATCGCCTACCTGCCGGGCACGGTCAGCGCGCTGGTGCGGGCTGCGCGCGATGGCGACCTGGCGATGGTGTCCCAGATGGCGCTGCTGCGGGCCGGCACCTTCTGGGAGCGAATGCTGATCCCCGCGTTCGTGTACTTCTTCGCCCAGCTCTACCCGTTTCGGCGGGTGAACCGGGCAGCCAGCCGGACCGCGGCGGCAGCCGGCGGCTGCATGCTGGTACGCCGGTCCGCGCTGGAGGCGGCGGGCGGGCTCGAGCCGATCCGCGGCGCGAGGATCGATGACGTGGCGCTCGGCGGGCTGCTCAAGCGGGCGGGCGGGAACTGCTGGCTCGGCTTCGCCACCAACGTGATCAGCAACCGCGAGTACCGCGGCCTGGCCGAGATCTGGGACATGGTGGCCAGAAGCGCCTACACCCAGCTGCGCTACTCCCCGGCGGCTCTAGCCGGCACGGTGCTCGGCATGGCGTGGCTGTACCTGCTGCCGGTGGCCGCGTCACTGGCCGGGATCGTGCTGCTGGCCGGCGGCCCCGGTCTATCTGAGGTGTCGGCGTCCCAGGCGGCGTGGCTGGTCGGCGCCGGCCTTGCCGCCTGGGCGATCATGGCCGTGACGTACGTCCCGGTGCTGCGGCTCAGCGGGCTTTCCGCGCTGCGCGCGCCATGCCTGCCGTTCATCGGCGTCCTTTACACCGCGATGACGGTCAGCTCGGCGCTACGGCACCGCACGGGCCGCGGCGGTGCGTGGAAGGGCCGCACCGTCCCCGGACCCTAGGATCGCGTCATGGACTCCGCGCGGCGACCACTCCGGATCGCGCTGCACCTCCAGCTTCAGCACGCGGGCTACGAGGCGATCCGCCGGGCCGTGCGGATGGCCGAGGACATCGGCGTCGACATCGTGTTCAACTACGACCACTTCTACCCGCTCTCCGGCGACCCGGACGGCGCGACGTTCGAATGCTGGACCGTGCTCGGAGCCTGGGCCGAGGCGACAACCAGAGCGGAGATCGGGGCCCTGGTCAGCTGCGTGGCCTACCGCAACCCGGACCTGCTGGCGAACATGGCGCGCACCGTGGACCACATCAGCGGCGGCAGGCTCATCCTGGGTCTCGGCGCGGGATGGGCGGCGAGGGACTTCGCGGAGTACGGCTACGACTTCGGCACCGCCGGCAGCCGCCTTGACCGGCTCGCCGCCGCCCTGCCGCGGATCGAGCGTCGGCTGGGCGCCCTCAGCCCGCCGCCGGTCAGGAAGATTCCGCTGTTGATCGGCGGCAGCGGCGAGAAGAAGACCCTGCCCATGGTGGCCAGGCACGCCGACATCTGGCACGCGAGCGGCGACATCGAGACGCTGCGCCGCAAGGCCGCGGTCCTGGACGCGCAGTGCGCCGCGATCGGCCGCGACCCGAGCGACATCGAGCGGGCAGCGTCGGTCTCCAGGCGCCGCGGCACGACCCCGCCCGGCCTGCGCGACCTGGGCTTCACGCTGTTCACCTGGACGTTCGGCGGACCCGATTACGACCTGAGCCCGCTGCGCGAGTGGATCGCCTGGAGGGACCAGGAGAACTTACTCGAACGCCTCAGGAGGGGGGCAGGCGCAGATCAGGTGCCGGTCGCCGTAGGCGCCGTCGATCCGGCGCACCGGCACCCAGTACTTGGACCGCCGGTCGCCGCCGGCCGGGTAGGCGGCCTGGGTCCGGCTGTACGGGTGCGCCCACTCGTCGGCGACCAGCATCGATGCGGTGTGCGGGGCATTTTTCAGCGGGTTGTCCTCGGCGTCGAACTCGCCCGAGGCGACCTTCTCGATCTCCGCGGCGATCGCGGTCATCGCGTCGCAGAACCGGTCAAGCTCGGCCAGGTTCTCGCTCTCGGTCGGCTCGAACATCAGCGTCCCTGCCACGGGGAACGACATCGTGGGCGCGTGGAAGCCGTAGTCGATCAGCCGCTTCGCGACGTCCTCGGCGGTGATCCCGGTGCGCGAGGTGATGTGCCGCAGGTCGAAAACGCACTCGTGCGCGACCAGGCCCGCCTGGCCGGTGTAGAGCACGGGGAAGTGCTCGTTGAGCCGCCTGGCCACGTAGTTGGCGTTCAGCACGGCCACCTGCGTGGCCCGGCGCAGCCCCTGCGCGCCCATCATCGCCAGGTACATCCAGGAGATCGGCAGGATCCCGGCCGACCCGTACGGCGCGGCGGCGACCGGTCCGGTGCGCAGCGAGGCCGGCACGTCGCCGGTGCTCGCCCCGACCACGGCGACGTCGGGCAGCATCGGGTGCCTGGGCAGGAACGGGGTCAGGTGGGCGCGGACCGCGACGGGGCCGACGCCCGGGCCGCCGCCCCCGTGCGGGATGCAGAACGTCTTGTGCAGGTTCAGGTGCGAGACGTCGGCGCCGAACGCGCCAGGCTGGGCCAGGCCGATCAGCGCGTTCAGGTTCGCGCCGTCCACGTAGACCTGGCCGCCGGCGGCATGCACAAGGCCGCAGACCTCGGACACGGTCGACTCGAAAACGCCGCTGGTGGACGGGTAGGTCAGCATGATCGCCGCGACCTCGCCGGCGTGCACGTCCAGCTTGGACCTCAGGTCGCCGAGGTCGATCGCGCCGTCTGAGCCGCACTTCACCACGACCACCCGCAGCCCGGCGAGCACCGCCGATGCCGCGTTCGTGCCGTGCGCGGACTCAGGGATCAGGCAGACGGTCCGCTCGGGCTCATTCCGCGACCTGTGATACTGCCTGATCGCGAGGAGCCCGGAGAGCTCGCCCTGCGACCCGGCGTTGGGCTGCAGGCTGACCGCGTCGTACCCGGTGATCGCGACCAGCGCGTCCTGAAGCTCGGCGATCAGCTCGTGGTAGCCGACCATCTGGTCGGCGGGCGCGAACGGATGCAATCCGGCGAACTCCGGCCAGCTGATCGGCTCCATCTCCGAGGTCGCGTTCAGCTTCATCGTGCACGAGCCGAGCGGGATCATCGACCGGTCGAGTGCGACGTCAAAGTCGGCCAGCCTGCGCAGGTAGCGAAGCAGCGCGGTCTCACTGCGGTAGGCGGAGAACACCTCATGCGTGAGGAACGTGCTGGTGCGCCGCAGCTCGGCCGGGATCGCGGTCAGCTCGGCCGACCCGGAAGCCAGAGCCACCGGAGCGCCGGCGATCGCCTGCGCCACCGCCGCCAGGTGCTCGTCGGTCGTGGTCTCGTCGCAGGCCACCTGCACCACGTCGGGACCGGCCAGGTACAGGTTGTAGCCGGCGGTCCTGGCCCGGTCGACCGCCGCTGCGGCACCCCCGCGCACCATCACGGCGACGGTGTCGAAGTAGGCCGCGGTCGCCGCGGGGAATCCGGCCGCGGCCAGCGTGGCCGCGAGGCTGGTCGCCTTGGCATGCACCCGCCGCGCGATCGCCGTCAGCCCCTGCGGGCCGTGGTACACCGCGTACATCGCGGCGATGACGGCAAGCAGCACCTGCGCGGTGCAGATGTTGCTGGTCGCCCGCTCCCGCCTGATGTGCTGCTCGCGGGTCTGCAGCGCGAGCCGGTAGGCGGGATTGCCGTCTGCGTCGAGCGAGACGCCGACCAGCCTGCCCGGCAGCTGGCGCTTGAGGTCGTCCCTGACGCAGATGTAGCCGGCCTGCGGGCCGCCGAACCCCATCGGCACGCCGAACCGCTGGGTGCTGCCGATCGCGATGTCGGCGCCGAGCTCCCCCGGCGGCGTGAGCAGTGTGAGCGCGAGCGGGTCGGCGGCCACCGTGGCCAGCGCGCCCCTGGCGTGCGCGGCGCCGATGGCCGGGCGCAGGTCGCGTATCTCCCCGCCCGCACCGGGGTACTGCAGCAGGATTCCGAACAGCTCGCCCTCGGGCTGTGCGTCGATCAGCTCGGGCGTGAGGGCGCCGGTCACCAGCCTGATGCCGAGCGGCTCCGCCCTGGTGCCTAGCACCGCCAGCGTCTGCGGCAGGCAGCCGGCATCGGCCAGGAAGATGCTGCCGCGGCCGCTGGCGCGGTGCGCCAGCGTCATCGCCTCAGCGGCGGCGATGGCCTCGTCAAGCATCGAGGCGCCGGCCACGGGGAGCGCGGTGAGGTCCTCGATCATGGTCTGGAAGTTGAGCAGAGCCTCGAGTCGGCCCTGGGAGATCTCCGGCTGGTACGGCGTGTAGGCGGTGTACCAGGCGGGGCTTTCGAGCACGTTCCTCCGAATCACCGCCGGGGTGATGGTGCCGTAGTAGCCGAGCCCGATCATCGAGGTCAGCACCTGGTTCCTGGCCGCGATCGCGCGGATCTCGGCCAGCGCCTGGTCCTCGGGCAGCGGCTCGCGCAGCTCGAGCGGCTTGCTGATCGCAAGGCCGGCCGGCAGGGCGGCGAAGGTCAGGTCGTCGAGCGAGGCGTAGCCGATCGTCGCGAGCATCTGCTGCTGCTCGGCTTCGTCCGGGCCGATGTGCCGTTGTGCGAATGCCACGAGAGCGCTCCTGGAGTTGGTGAAGGCAGAGAGTGGGGACGACTGAGGTATCCCCCTCTGTCACCGCGCTCCGCGGGCTCCAGAGCCGCTTATCCCGCCCGGTCCTTGAGGCCTGAGAGGTTCCGGGGAGGTTGCCCCTTCGGCGCCGCACGCTGGCTGCGCGCGAACTCTCCCGGACGGTGTCACCAGCGGTACCCGAGCTTACTCCCCCCGCGCCCGCACTGCCTCTTTCCGGCTCGGCTAGCCGATCTTGCGCGCGCGGCGCCTGGCAAGCTCATCGGCGCTTGACAGGCCGTCGGACTCGGCGGCCTCGCCCGTTTCGGCGGGCAGCTGGGCGAGCGAGCCCTCGACCTCCTGCCAGACCCGGCCGAGCGCGATGCCGAAGACCCCCTGGCCGCCCTGGAGCAGGTCGACGACCTCGTCGGGAGAGGTGCAGGCGTAGACGCTCGCGCCGTCGCTCATCAGCGTCACCTGGGCGAGGTCGGTGGTGCCGTGCTCGCGCAGATAACTCACGGCGGCCCTGATCTGCTGCAGCGAGATCCCGGTGTCGAGCAGCCGCTTGACGACGCGCAGTACCAGGATGTCGCGGAAGCCGTAGAGCCGCTGGCTGCCCGACCCCTTGGCGGGCCGCACGCTCGGCTCGACCAGGCCGGTCCGCGCCCAGTAATCGAGCTGCCGGTAGGAGATGCGTGCCGCGGCGCATGCCGTCGGACCGCGGTAGCCGACATCCTCGGCGAGCGGCTCAAGCTCGTCGTCGAAAAGCAGACCCTGCTCGCCGGCCAGACTGGCAGCAGCGCTGCGCTCACGGTCGTCATGCCCGTCGCCCTTGATCACCGCCACGCCCACCTCCGGCCTGGGTGCACGATTCGCACGTTAGGCCCGCGGACTGACCCCGTCAACGACCATGCCCGGCGCGTCGCTTAAGTAGCCCCGTTGTCAGGTAGCCCCGTGGTCAGGTAGCACTGCCGAAATCCTCGGGCGTGATGTTGTCGAGGAACTCGCGGAACTTCTCGACCTCGTCTTCCTGCTCATCGGGGATCGAGACGCCCGCCTCGTCGAGTATGTCGTCGTGGGCGAAGATCGTCGTCCCGGTGCGCAGCGCGAGCGCGATCGAGTCTGACGGGCGGGCGCTGACCGTCGTCCCGTTGGAGAACACCAGGTCGGCGAAGAAGATCCCGTCCCGCAGCGCGGTGATGTTCACCCGGGTCAGCTCGACCTTCAGGGCCTTGAGAATGTCCCGCATGAGGTCGTGGGTCAGCGGGCGGGCCGGGACCATCCCCTGCTGCGCGAAGGCGATGGCGGTGGCCTCCATCGGGCCAATCCAGATCGGCAGGTAGCGCTCGCCGCCGGTCTCCTTCAGCAGCACGATGGGCTGGTTCGTGGGCATCTCGACCCGGACGCCGACGACCTCCATCTCCTTCACCGCGTCTCCGTCCTCACCCGCGCCTCATGTCTGCGTTGTTCCCCTCCGCACCTGCGGCACTCCTTGTCAACGTACACCCGCCATCGTCGTGGCCCGACACCTGCTCGCGGCCCCCGATCTCGGCGCCGGGCAGCCCGGCCTCGGCGAGCGCGGCCTCGATCATGGCCCGGTGCAACCTGAGCAGCAGGACGGCGATCTCCCGCGCGGTCTGCCCGGCCGCGGCCCGTGCCCCCGCCCCGCGCTGGCGCAGCGTCGGAGCGACGACCTGCTCGATCAGCGAGATGTCGCGGTCGGCGGAGGTCTTCGCCGTGCGCAGATGCCTGGCCTGGACGCCGTAGGACGCCAGCGCGGCGACCGTTGCAGCGACGTCGAGCGCGTCCTGGCCGTACAGCCGGCCGGTACGCGTGACCAGCCCGTGCGCCTCGAGTTCGGCAAGCTGCTCGTCGTCGATGCCGGCGGCGTCGAGCAGGTCGCGGCGGCTGATCATCTCGGCCGGCCGCGCCGTCGCGGCGCGGCCCCGGCCGCCGTGCCCTGCCTCCGCCGCTGCGCCATCGACCAGCCGCTCCCTGATGACCCGAAGCGGCAGGTACTGGTCGCGCTGCGCGGTGAGGATGAAGCGAAGCTGGTCCACGTCCGCCGGGCCGAACCTGCGGTACCCGGACGGCGAGCGGGCCGGGCTGATCAGGCCCTCGGATTCAAGGAAGCGGATCTTGGAGACACTGATGTCGGGGAACTCGGCCTGAAGCTCGGTGAGCACCTCGCCAATGCCGAGGTACGCCCGCGCGAACTGACCGTTCATACCTGCGGTGCGCCTCAGCCGCTCTCGGCGTGCGTCAGTCGGCCCTGCAGGAAGACCAGCCGGAACTTGCCGATCTGGACCTCGTCCCCGCCGCTCAGCGCGGCCTGCTCGATCCGCTCCCGGTTCACGTAGGTCCCGTTCAGGCTGCCCACGTCGCGGACGATGAACGAGCCGCCGTGCCGGTAGAACTCCGCGTGCCGCCGGGAGACGGTCACGTCGTCGAGGAAGATGTCGCTATCTGGCCGGCGGCCCACCTGGGTCAGCTCGCTGTCAAGCAGGAACCTGCTGCCCGCGTTCGGCCCGCGCCTGACCACGAGCAGCGCGGTGTTCGGCGGCAGCGCGTCGATGGCCGCGGTCTCGGCGGCGGACTCCTCGCCAGCCTCGGAGTCCGAGGTCTCGACGCCGGTGAATATCATCGACGTCGTCTCGCCCGTGGTGCTGCGGTCCAGGGGTGACCTGATCAGCGGGGTTCCGCACTGCCAGCAAAAGCGCGCATTGTCCGGGTTGGCCTCACCGCACCCGGTGCAGTAGACGCTGGGCATATGACTGCCTAGCCTCCCGTTCGTCGGCCGCACCGCACTGACGGCGTACACGTCGGTGCGCGCGCTCTGCGCGGCCACGTCCGCCGACTCTCTCCACGCTACCTGCGGCTGGCGCCCCTGGTCCATCTGCCACGCAGACTCCGGCGCGCGTCCGGCGGGCCGCACGGCGGCCGACCGAGCCGCCACCGACCCAGCCGCAACCGACTGAGCGCGGTTGCGACGTCTACGCCAGATCACGCTGTACACCTCCGACGCTCCGCCGCTACCCGCTGGTCACCGCAATCATCTAGTGAGGGCAATTGTCTCACGGGCAGGTAGTGCCGCGTCGGCCTTCGCGCGAGCCGGGGTTCAGGGCGACCCGCGCCGCTCCCGGCCCGCTTGCTCCACCACGGCGGCCCACTCGTCGATCAGCGCCTGCGCCCGGTCGCCGTCGGCCGCCTCGGCCCACAGGTGGGTGACCGCGTGCGCGGTGTCCGGCAGCACGAGCGCCCAGCCGCCGTCCGGCTCGATCACCCGTACCCCGTCGGTGGTGTCGATCGACCGCGACCCAGCGGCCTCCACGATCGTGCGCATCACGCTTCCCTTGGCGGCCCACGGCGTGGGAACCGAGCGCTTGAGCAGATGCGCGACCGGGATCCTGGCGTGGATCTGGCTGAGCGTCAGCCTGGTCCGTGCCACCAGGCCGATCAGCCTGGCGAAGGCGGCGATGCCGTCAAGCGACCTGGAGAACTCGGGCACCACGAAGCCGCCGCGGCCGTCGGCAGCGAAGATAACGTCGGCGGCCGCGGTGGCCTCGTACAGGCCGTGCGGCGAGGTCGGCGTCCAGCCCACCTCCACGCCGTGGAACCGGCAGACGTTCTCGGCGACCCTGGTCGTGGTGACCGGCAGCGCCACCCGGCCAGACCGCCGCTCCGCGGCCACCAGGTCGAGCACGACGAGCAGCGCACGGTCGTCGCTGACCAGCGCGCCCTTGTCGTCGATCAGCGTGATCCGCTCGCCGACCGGGTCGAACCGCACTCCGAACGCGGCCCTGGATGAGTAGACGAGCTCGGCAAGCCGGTGCAGGTCCGCCCTGACCTGAGCCGGCGACTGGGTCGGCGTGGCCTCATCAAGCCGGTTGTTCACCGTCAGCACGTCCACGCCGATCCGGCCGAGAAGTCCGGGCAGCACGAGGGCCGCGGTGCCGCCCGCGCAGTCGGCCACCACCTTCAGCCTGGCGTCCCTGACACCGGCCATGTCCACGCAGCGGAGCAGGTCTGCGGTGTAGGCCTCGATCACTCGCGGCGGGTAGGTGAGCTCGGCGATCTCACCGGGAAATGCCCTGCGGAATTCCTGCCTGGAGAACACCCGCTCCAGCTTGCGCGCGGACGCCAGGGACAGGTCGGCGCCGTGCTCGTCGAGGAAGATGATGTCCACCGACTGCGGGTCGTCCGGTGTTGTCCTGATCGCGATACCGCCGCTGCACTCGCTGCGTGCGGTCTCGAACCTGGCCACGGGAAGAGGCTGTGCCTCAAGATCGACCACGTTGATAGCGCTGGCGTTCAGCGCGCCGTGCACGGCGCGCTTGAGCGCGCGTGCCGCCCGCGACACGTCGCGTGAGGTGGTGACCGCCGATCCCTTCTTCAGCGTGGTGGCGTAGGCGCTGGCGAGGCGCACGCAGAGTTCCGGCGTGATCTCCACGTTGACCAGGCCGGACACGCCGCGCGGGCCGAACAGCGTGCGCTGGCCGCGCGACTCCCAGATCACGCTGGTGTTGACCACCGCGCCTGCCTCGATGGTCTTGAACGGGTAGACCTTGACCCCCGCCGACAGGTACGCCTCAGGTTCGATCACGCACTCGTCCCCGATGACCGCGCCCTCCTCGATCCTGGCCGAGGCCATCACGTCGGTGTTCTTGCCGATCACGCAGCCGCGCAGGGTGGCGCCGACCCCCACGTACACGTTGTTGTGCACCACGGCGCGGTGCAGGAACGCGCCCTCCTTCACCACCACGTTGCTGCCCACCACCGTGAACTCGCGCAACTGCGCGCCCGCCTCGATCTTGGCGTAGTCGCCGATGCACAGCGGGCCGGTGAGGATGGCATCGGGATCCACCTCAGCGCCCTCGGCCACCCAGATGCCCGGCGAGAGCTCGAACCCGTCGATGTCGGCCTTCACCTTGCCGGACAGCACGTCGGCCTGGACCCGGTGGTAGGCCTCGTGCGTGCCGACGTCCTCCCAGTACCCGTCGGCGACCCAGCCGTAGACCGGCGCGCCGCGCTTGAGCAGCCTGGGAAAGACGTCCGCGGACCAGTCGACCACTTCGCCGGGCTGCACCTCGGCCAGTGCCTCGGGCTCCATGACGTAGATGCCGGTGTTCACCGTGTCGGAGAACACCTGGCCCCAGGTGGGCTTCTCGAGGAACCGCTGGATCCTGCCGTCCTCGTCCGCGATCACGATTCCGAATTCCAGCGGGTCGGGCACCCTGGCGAGCGCGACCGTGACCAGCGCTCCGTTGTCCTTATGGAAGCGCACCAGATCGGACAGGTCGATGTCGGTCAGCGCATCGCCGGAGATCACCAGGAATGGCGCGTCGCGGAGCGCGTCCGCGGCGTTCTTGACACTGCCCGCGGTTCCCAGCGGGGTGTCCTCGGTGGCGTACTGCAGGCTCATCCCCCACTCTTCGCCATCCCCGAAGTAGTTGCGCACCATCGAGGCGAGGAACTGGACCGTGACAATGGTCTCGTCAAAGCTGTGCCTGCGCAGCAGGCGAAGCACGTGCTCCATGATCGGCTTGTTCACCACGGGCAGCAGCGGCTTCGGCTGATTGGCGGTCATCGGGCGCAGCCTGGTCCCCTCGCCGCCTGCCATGACTACGGCCCTCACCGTCTGCCAGCGCTCCCTTCAGGCACAAGAGTCAAGCCCGGACGCCGCGTCCTGGGTCAGCCCGGAGTCCGATTGCCTTGGTGCGCACCCGCTCTGTCGCGCCTGTCTGCGCGGTCAGCAGCGAGCAGGCCACAGGCCTGCTGGACATAGAGCACGGCAGCCCACCAGTAGAGTCCACTTCCCCAGAGTGCGAATGCCCAACCGAATACCCGCGCCACGAGTGCGTATGACGTGTGGTGCGAACCAAGGAAAAGCAGCGGAAATGCGTAGAGAAGGCTCAGGGTTGCCGCCTTGCCCACGAAGCTGACGTGCAGCGGACCGTAGCCGCGGCGGCGCAGCGCGAGCAGCACCACGCCGAGCACGATCTCGCGCACCGCGAGCACGGCCACCAGCCACCAGCCGATGATGGCCCGCACCGCAAGCGCGATCACCGTGGAGACGATGTAGAGCCGGTCGGCCGCGGGGTCGAGCAGCTCGCCGAGCCTGCTCTGCTGGCCGAGCGCGCGCGCGATCTTGCCGTCCAGCCAGTCGGAGAACCCGGCCGCGGCCAGTATGCCGAGCGCGTACCAGTCGCCCGCCGGGCTGCGCACTCCGAGCACGAGCCAGAGGAAGACGGGAACGCCGGCCAGCCTGGCCAGGCTGATGAGGTTGGGGATCGTGAGGAGCCGGTCCCGCTGCCCAGACTGCGAAGTCATCGCCCGCGATCACCGTCCTCCTCCCGCGGCCGACGTTACGCGGTCCGCTGCCAGGTGGCTACACCGGACTCTGCCGCACGCGTACGGCGAAGGCCCGGTGCAGACTGGCTCCATGGGCCGAAAGCTGCTACCGGCCGCGCTGGCCGCGGCCGTCCTGCTGGCCGCCGCCTGCTCGGGCGGATCCGCCGGCGGCCGGCCGAGGGCGGGGCCGACCCGCCCGATCCCACCCGGGGCCCCCACGAGCTGGCTCACCTATCACGCCTACGCCGACCGGTCGGGCAGCGTGCCCGGGTTGCCGCCGGCCGGGCAGCTGGCGATCGGTTGGTCGCGGAACCTGGATGGCGCCGTCTACGGGCAGCCGCTGGTGATCGGTGACCTGGTGATCGCCGCCACCGAGAACGACAGCGTGTACGGGCTCGACTGGTCCACCGGCCAGGTCCGCTGGCGCACCCATATCGCTGCGCCGCTGCCGCTGCGCGACCAGCCCTGCGGCGACATCGATCCGCTCGGCATCACCAGCACCCCGGTCTTTTACCGGGGGCTTGTCTACGCGCTGGCCCAGGTGGGCCGGACGGGGCATGTCCTGGTCGGCATCGAGCCGGCCACCGGCGCGGTCGCCTACCGGCGCACGGTGCCGTCGCCGGACGGCAGGCCGCGCTATGACCAGCAGCGCGGTGCGCTGACGGCGGCCGGCGGGCGCATCTACGTCACCTTCGGCGGGCACGCCGGGGACTGCGGGCCGTACGCCGGGGCCGTGGTCGGGATGCCGGCAGCGGCAGGCGGGGCCGGGGCGCGCGGCGCGATCATCTCCTACCTGGTGCCCACCACCAACCACGGCGGGATCTGGGCGCCCGGCGGCCCGGCGATCGGCACGGCGGGCACGCTGTTCGTGGGCGTCGGCAACGGGGCGACCTCGGGGCGCTACGACGACACCGACTCGGTCACCAACCTGTCACCACGGCTGCACAGGATCGGCGTGTTCGCGCCGGTGACCTGGATCGCCGACAACAACGCCGACCTTGACCTCGGCTCGATGACCCCGGCCCTGACCCCGTCGGGAGAGATCCTGATGGACGGCAAGCGCGGGGTGGCCTACCTGCTTGACGCGGCTCATCTCGGCGGCATCGGCGGCCAGCGGGCCAAGCTGGCGATCTGCCCGGCCTACGGATCGGCCGCGGTGACCGGCCAGCTCGTGATCCTGCCGTGCTCAAGCGGCGGCCCGGCCGCGGTCAGAGTGTCGGCAGGCAGGCTCACCGCGCTCTGGCGCGGCCCGCCGGGCGCGGACGGCTCGCCGGTGATCGGCGGCGGCGCGGTCTGGGTGACCGGAATCGCGTCCGGCGTCCTGTACCAGGTGAGCCTGGCCACCGGCCGGGTGCTGCACAGGATCGGGCTGGGTTCCCAGCTGCCGCACTTCGAGTCGCCGTCGCTGTCCGGGCCGCTTGTGCTGGTCGGGACGCTGCATGGGGTGGTGGCCGTCACCGGCGCATGACCGCCTGGCCCTCAGGGCGCCTCCCAGAGGCTGGTGATCCCCTGGCCTACCCCGATGCACATGGTCGCCGCGGCCCGGCCGCCCCCGCGCCTGCGCAGCTCGTGCAGCAGCGTGGTGACGATCCTCGCGCCGGAGCAGCCGAGCGGATGGCCGATCGCGATCGCGCCGCCGTTGACGTTGACGACCTCCTCGTCGAGCTTGAGCTGGTCGATCACGGCGACCGCCTGGGCCGCGAACGCCTCGTTGACCTCGACAAGCGCAAGCTCGCCGCGCTGCCAGCCGGCCCTGGCCAGCGCCTTGGTGGTGGCCGGGACCGGCCCGATGCCCATGAAGTCGGGGTGCACTCCGGCGCTGGCCGCTCCGGCGTATCTGGCCAGCGGCTGCGCGCCGAAGGTCGTCATCGCCCGCTCCGACATCAGGATCATCCCGGCCGCCCCGTCGTTGAGCGGTGATGAGTTGCCGCCGGTGACGGTACCGTCCTTGCGGAACGCGGGGCGCTTTCCGGCCAGCTCGGCCTCGCTCAGGTCGTCCCTGATCCCCTCGTCCGCGCTGACCGTCCCGCCCGGCGTCTGCACCGGCACGATCTCCGCGTCGAAGCGGCCGGCCGTCCTGGCGGCGCTGGCGCGGCGGTGGCTGCGCAGCGCGAAGCCGTCCTGCCTGGCCCGGTCGATTCCGTACCTGTCGGCCACGTTCTCCGCGGTCTCGCCGAGGGTGATCGGCGGATAGAGCTCGGCCATCCTCGGGCTGACCAGCCGCCAGCCCAGCCTGGTATCGGCCAGGCCGGCCTCGCGCGGGAAGACCTCGGCCGCCCGCGGCAGCACAAACGGCGCGCGGGTCATCGACTCGGTGCCGCCGGCGATGCAGATGTCGGCATCCCCGGCGCTGATCGCGCGGGCGGCCGAGCAGACCGCCTCCATGCCTGACCCGCACAGCCGGTTCACGGTGGCGCCAGGGATCTCGACCGGCAGGCCGGCCAGCAGCACCCCCATCCTGGCCACGTTCCTGTTGTCCTCGCCGGCCTGGTTGGCGGCTCCCCAGTAGACGTCATCGACCCTGCCAGGGTCGAGCCAGGGGTTCCGCGCCGTCAGCGCGGTGATCAGGTCGGCGGTCAGGTGGTCGGGCCGCATGCCGGCCAGGGCGCCCTTGACCTTTCCGACTGGTGTCCGGCACGCGTCGACGACGAAGACCGCGGACATCGGCTACCCCTCAGCTTCCCTGCACTCGGGCTCACCATACCCGGGCGGATCGGGCACGGACGGGTCGGCCGGCGTCGGGACCTTGGTCGCACCGACCCTGGGCAGAACGGCCGTGTCCGTCGGGCGCGGCGGCTGCCAGCCTTCGTGTCATGTCGCAGACAGCTACCCGGGCGGCACGTCCCGCCGTCCCGCCGCTGCCGCGGCGTGCGCCCGTCGCCTGGGCGGCCGGTACCTGCTCGACCAGATCGTCGGCGAGGTGAGCGGCGCGTCGGTGTGGCGCGGTACTGACGCGGTGCTGAATCGCCCCATGACGATATGGGAACTGCGGGCCCGCCGGCCTGTCCCGGTCGAGGTGGTCGCTGCCGTGCTCGGCGCGGCGCGGCTGACCGGGTACTGGCCAGGCCCGAACCCGGGCCGCCTGCCGCGGGCGCCGCGGTACCGTGGCGAGCTCACAGGCAGGCATAGTCGGATCACAGGCAGGCATAGAGCGCGTCGATCAGCGCGCGGTTGCGCGGGTTCTGCCAGCGCGCACCCATCTGCCCGGTCACGTAGCCGAAGGCTACCTGTGCCTGCGGATCGCAGAAGCCGAGCGAGCCGCCGGCCCCGAAGTGCCCGAAGGCCTCCCCGCCTGGGCCTATCGGGCGTTCCGGCTGGCTGAGCTGAAAGCCGAGGCCGAATCGGGTCGGCCGGTGCAGGACGCGGTCGGGCCCGTAGACCTGCTCGGCGCGCGCGGCGGCCAGCGCGCCCGCATCGACGGCGCGGACGCCGTGGATGGTGCCGCCCGCGGCGAGCGCCGCGTAGACCCGTGCCACCCCGCGTGCGGTGCAGTGTCCGTTGGCGGACGGCACCTCGGCCTGCCGCCATTGCCTGGTGTTGACCGCGCCGGCGCCGGACAGGCCGCCTGGGTTGAAATAGGCGTTGTGTTCCATCAGCCGGTCGCCGTCCAGATCGGAGCGCTCCTGCTCGGGAGGCGGCGGACCTGGCCAGCCGAAGTCCGCCACCCGGCGCAGGTCGCGCGCCGCGAGCCCGAAGTGGACGTCGGCGCCGAGCGGGCCAGCCACCTCCTGGGCGAGCAAAGCGCCGACCCGGCGTCCCGACGTCCGGCGCACCACCTCGCCGACCAGGAACCCGAAGGTGTTGACGTGATAGCCGTGCGCCGTGCCCGGCTCCCACCACGGCTCCTGCGCGGCAAGCGCGGCGGTCATCAGCTCCCAGTCGAGCATCGCGCCGGGCGGCAGCGGCTTGCGGATGGCCGGCAGCCCCGCCTGGTGACTGAGCACCTGCCGCACGGTGACCGCGGCCTTGCCGGACGCGCCGAACTCGGGCCAGTAGCGGCTGACCGGCGCATCGACATCCAGCCGGCCGTCCCCGGCCAGCCTGGCGGCGAGCAGGGCGAGCAGGCCTTTGCCTACGGAGAAGACGTTCACCAGCGTGTCGCTGCGCCACGGGACGATCCGCGCATGGTCCTGCCAGCCGCCGGTCAGGTCGGCGACGACCCGGCCGCCGATGCACACGCAGAGCGCCGCGCCGGTGTCTCCGCGCTCGGCGAAGTTCGCGGCGAACTCCTCGCACAGCGGCAGGAACCGGCGGTCACAGTCGCCTCTGACCGGCGCTCCGCCGTCGCTGGCCGCCGGGCCGGGCAGCCCGGTCACGCGGCGGTCAGGTGCGCAGCGACGAAGGCGGCGAGCGTCTCGATGCAGGCCAGGCAGTCCAGGTTCAGGTCCTCCCCGGCCACGTCCACGCCGAACGTGCGCTGCACCGCCACCATCAGCATCGTGCCGCCGAGCGAGTCAAGGCCGATGCCGTCACGCAGCAGCGGGGTGTCGGGTGCCGCGGTCAGCGGGCGGTCGTCTCCGGTAAGGTCGGCCAGAATCTGCCTGATCTGGTCGGCGACGGCCTCCTGGGACCTCACGGCACCTCCTGGCCGACCCAGGCCGGCGCGGCGGGCAGCGGGCCGTCCAGGCTCCTGACGTATTCGGCGGTACCCGCACCGCCGCCCGCCGCTGCCCGGAAGCCCGCGCCGGTCAGCGCGATCCGCAGCGGCACATTGCGCGGGGTGATCACGCAGGACACGGCGACCCGCGCCGCGCCCGCGGTCTTGGCTGTCGCGCAGATCCAGGCAAGCAGCGCGTCGATGACGCCGCGGCCGATGGCGCGGCACGACATCATCAGCAGCGGCACCTGCCAGATACCGGGATCCGGCGCGCCGGGCTCGGCCGTCGCGATCACGCAGCCGCCCACGATGCCGTCGTCGCCGAACCGGTCGGACAGGCGCACCGTGATCACCCGGTGATCGGCAGAGCCGAGCAGTCCGGCCAGCGCCGCCTGGCTGAGCTCGGTCCCTGCCGAGTTGAACTGGTGGGTGCGGACCGAGAGCTCATGCAGCCTGGGCAGATCCGCGCGGTCGGCCATGGCGATGCTGATGCTCGTGCGGCAGGAGCGCAGGAAGTCATCTCTCGACCCGCCGAACGCGTGCGCCTGCGCCTGGCGCTCACGGCGCTGCAGGTACAGCGCCCCGCGTCGGCGGCCCTCCTCGGTCAGCACCGACGGGCTGAACGCCGGCCAGGTGATCGCGTCGGCCACCTCGTCGGGCGCGAGCACCAGGACCTCGGGTAGTGCGAACGACACCTCGGCCCGTTCCAGGGCATCGTCGTCGACGAACGCCAGCGCATCCGTCCCGAGCTCGAGATTGGCGGCGATCTCGGCGAGCGCCGCCGGCTTAGGGCCCCAGCCGCACCGGGCCGCAGCGAACTCGTGCCCGGTGGCTGCCTGCGCGTAGGTCGCCGCCTCCGGCGGGTTCCTGCTGGCGATCGCGTTCAGGATGCCGCGCCCGGCCAGCTCGGCGAGGACACCGGTGAGCTCGGGATCGGCCGCCGGCGGGTGGTCAGGTGACTCCAGGTAGACCCCGCTGAGCAGCGTGTTGTCCAGGTCCCAGACCACGCACTTGATCACGTGCGCCGTTCCATCGTGATGTGCGTCGCTGTGAACCCGAAGGCACGATACAGCGACCGCATGCCGAGATTGGCGGCGTGCACCTTGCCGGACAGGTGGGTGAGACCGGCGTCCGTGGCTGCGCGCAGGATCGCCGACATCAGCAGTTCGCCGATCGCGCCCCGGCCGGGTACGTCGGCGACCGCGAGCGAGCGGAAGTTGCCGTATCGCTCCCCGGTCAGCGAGTTGGTACGGGCCGACAGCCAGGCCCAGCCGAGCGGCTCGGCGGGAACGTCGGCAGCGGCGGCGACCAGTGCGACCTCGCCAGGCTTGCCGAGTGCCCCGGCGACCCGGCGGCGGTGGAACGCGGGATCGGTGATGGCCTCGTCGCCGAACGACACCCTGGCGATCTCTACCTCGAATGCGGCGATGGCGTCCAGGTCGCCGTCGGCCGCCGGCCTGACCACGTACTGGTCCTGCGCCGCGATCACGCCACGTATCCTGCCACACCGGACCGTGGCCTCCGCCGCCCCGGACCGGTCAGCGCTGGCGCCTTGGCATCGGGCGGAACACCGCTGCGCCGCAGGCCGGGCAGCCATCGGCCTGCAGCTCGCTGACCTTCGCCCATACGGGCCGACCCTCCGGCGCCCCGCCGTCGCGCGCAGGGCGGCCCACGAGGTAAACCGCACCGCAGCCGGCGCAGCGGTAGGGCCTGGCCTGCTCGGCCCTGGTGTCGGCGGTGTAGAGCGGGCCCTCGTAGTCTCCGGCCACCAGCGGTGCGACCTGGCCGCTAGTACGCAGGTGGTACAGGTGGCTGGTGCCCGCCAGAATGCCCGCGCCCTGGTAGCTGTTGAAGTTCGGTGCGAGCGACCTGATCACCAGCCCGAGGTCGGCAAGGAGCCGCTGGGTGGCCAGCGCCTGGTCGGGCCGCCGGGCGCCGAAGGAGAAGAACACGTGCCTGCCGGGGTGCGATCCGAGCGCGCTGACCGCACGGGACAGGAACAGCTCGGCGCCGGCCACCGTGTACGGCGGGTCTGTGCAGGCCATGTCGAAGGCGCCGGCCAGGTCATCGGGCAGCGGCCGGCGCAGGTCGTGCTCCACCACCTCCACGGCCACCCCGGTCCCCGCGGCCTGCTCGGCGGTCCAGCTCAGCACCGCGGGGTCGGCGTCGATCACGGTCAGCCGCCTGATGCCGGGCGCCATGCCGGTCAGCGCAGCGAATCGCGCGATGGCGACCGCGATCAGGTCGTCGTCGCCGAGCAGCACGATCCTGGCGCCGTCCAGCGCCCCGGCCTGGTACAGCCGCAGTACCCGGTGGATCTTGGTGGCGACCGTGCAGTGCGTCTGGTCGAGGTCGAGCCTGGCCGGCGGCGCTCCGGCCGCGACCTGCTCGAGCTCGGCGCCGAGGTCCGCAAGCTCGGCGGGAATCCGCAGGCCGAGGCCGCCGCAGCAGTCGCAGGTCAGGTCGGAGAGCCGGCGGAGGGCGAGCAGCTCGCGCGCTGCCTGGGTGAGGCTGACCGGGCGGGTGCGGTCGACCACGGACCGCTTGCGCAGTTCGCTGCAGACGGCCGTAACGATCGGCACGGGCAGCTCGACGGCCCGGCTGATCGCCGCCGTAGCGGCTGGCTCGCGGCTGGCCACCGCGCGCAGTACGTCCCTGACGCCCGCCTCGCCCTCGGCCAGCCCAACGGCGGCGGCCACCTCGGCCACGATCGCGTCGATGTCCATGTGCTGCTCGTTCTCCCCTGTGGCGTGCCCGCCTGCCAGCGGCCTGCCGCCGATCCTGCGGTATCCTGCCACATCATGCCCGGGATGGAACCGGCCAGCAGATACACCGAGCTGCGGCGCAAGGAAGCGATCTCGCCTAAGGTGCTCTACGCCGTGGACGCGACGGCCGGCCCGGGCTCGGCGGTACACGACCTCGAGGCGCTGACCACCGCGGCGGTCGGGGCGGTGAGCGCCGGAGCCGGGCACGTGCTCGACGTCTCGCACGTGGTCTTCCCCAATGGCGCGATCACGCTGGTGCTGATCCTGGCCGAGTCGCACCTGAGCATCCACACCTGGCCCGAGGAGAGCCTGGTCGCGATCGACCTGTTCAGCTGCGGCGCGATCGACGGCCAGGCCGTGGTCGGCCTGCTGGTGCGCGAGCTTGCGCTCGAACGAGCCGCGGTGCGCGAGCTGCCCCGGGGCGTTCCGGCCGGCTAGCGGCCGCGCAAACCTGGTTGCGCCGGCGCGGGCGCGCTGATCGGATCGGGTCCGTGGAGTACCGCCTGGAGACGGCGCGGCTGCGGCTGCGCAGGTTCACTACCGCTGACTTGCCGTGGCTGACCGAGCTGCACGGAGATCCGGCCGTGATGCGTTACATCGACGTCGGTCCCGAGTCGCCGGAGTCGGTCGCCGCGCAGACCTTGCCTAGGACCTTGAGCGACTACGATGACCTGCCCGCCGGGCTTGGCAGGTTCGCGGCCGAGTCCGCCGACGGTTCGGTGCTCGGCTGGTTCGGGATCCGCCCGCCGTCCAGCGTCGGCCTGGCCCCCGACTCGGGGATCGAGATCGGCTACCGGCTCTTCCCCGCCGTCTGGGGCCGCGGCTACGCCACCGAGGGCGCCTCGGCGCTGGTGCGCGACGTGTTCATCGCGCTGGGCGGCGCTCGCGTGGTAGCGACCACGATGACCGTGAACCTGGCCTCCCGCCGGGTACTCAAGAAGGCCGGGCTGTCCCTGGTACGCACGTTCTTCGAGCAATGGCCGACCTACCTCGACGGTGCCGAGCATGGTGACGTCGAGTACGCGGTGACCAGGCAGGAGTGGCTCGCGCGCGGGTAGCTGGCTGGTTCACCAGCCGAGTTCGCGCAGCCGCTCGTCGCTGATCCCGAAGTGGTGCGCCACCTCGTGGATGACGGTGCGGCGCACCTGCTCGGCGACCTCGGACTCTGACCAGCACACCGCGCAGATCGCTCGCTGGTAGACCGTGATGCGATCGGGCAGCACGCCCGCGTAGCCGGAGGTCCTGGCGGTCAGCGGCACGCCCTGGTAGAGCCCGAGCAGCCCGCGCGGGCCGGGGCCGTGCTCGACCGTCACGGCGACGTTGCGCATCAGCCGCCCGAGATCCTCGGGCAGCCCGTCGAGCGCTGTGGCGACCATCTGCTCGAACCGGTCAGGATCGATGTCGATCACACCACCATTGTCCGCCACCGGGCGGGCCGGGCGGACCGGCTAGCCCGCCGACCGGGCCCCGGCCAGCTCGCCGGCGCGCAGGTCCGCCGCGGGCAGCCGCTTGCGCAGGACGAACCTGTCCCGCGGCAGGTAGCGCCGGGACCCGGCGGCCGCGCCGTAGTAGGTCACCGTGATCGACGTGGTGCCGCCCGGCTCGGCCGGGACAACGTCGAAGGCCGCGACACCGAACGGCACCCGCCGCTCCCGGTGCGCCGACCAGGGCGCGGGTTCGGGCTGCACCACCGAGGAGCGCTGCACGGCCGGGCTGCCCGGGCCAGCGCCCGCGATGACGATGCCCTCGCCGGGAGCGTGCCGCGACGTGGCCGACGCGATGAGCGGATGACCGCCGCCGCCAATGGTCAGGTGCACGGTGCCGTCGGTCGGGTCCATTTCGGCCGTGTTCCCTTCCTGCCAGGCCCTGCCGTGCGGGGCCGGCGTCAGCAGGGCGCTGCCTGGCAGCACGCCGCGCACCGGAAAGGACCGCTCGAAGTGGTGCTCGTGGCCGGCCAGCACGAGGTCCACGCCGTAGGCGTCGAACAGCGGCAGCCACTGCTCCCTGATCCCCAGGTCCGCGCCGTTGAAGTGCGCCGACGACATGGCCACCTGGTGCATGCAGACCACGATCCAGTCGACGTTCTCGCAGTCCCGCGCCGCCGCGAGCTCGCGCTCCAGCCAGCGGCGCTGCAGGCCGCCGCTGTATCCGCGCACGTAAGGGTCGAACCCGGCCGCGTCGTAGCCTGGCACGTGGTCGCGCCGGTGGCCACTGAACCCGCCATCCTGATAGCAGACGTCGTCGTTGGCCAGGACCAGCACCCTGACCGGGCCCGCCGTGAACGCGTACCACATGCCGCGGAACGGCGGACTGCCGTTGGCGGGCAGCTCGAATCTGGTCTGGAACGACAGGTACCCGTGCGAGCCGTTCCCTACCTCGTTCTCATGATTGCCAGGTGCGGGCATCCACGGCCGGTGCCTGGCCGACCGGCCGATGCTGGCGAAGTACGAGCTCCACGTGGCCACCGGCTCGTCGCTGGCGTTGGCGTAGCACAGGTCGCCGTTGAGCAGGTGGAACAGCGGGCTCAGCGTCTCGACGGCATCGACCACGTGCCCGGCGTTGGGTGAGTGCGGCCCGAGGCCGAGGCCGACCGGCGCCGGGATGGACTGGTCGCCGAAGCTGGTGAACCGCAGCGGCCTTGACCGGCCGGACGGCGCCGTCCTGAACGTGCCCGCGGCCGGCGGAGCGCCGTCGTGCACCACCTGGTAGGCGTAGGCCGTGTCCGGCTCGAGCCCGCCGATCGCGGCGTGATAGGTCCACACCGTCTCGCCGGTCATCGCGTCCGTGTAGCTGCGCTCCCGGGCCTCGACCTGGGTCCCCGGCGGGCCGCAGGCGGGCCCGAGCCGCAGCCTTGGCCTGGCCACCGCGCCGGGCGCCGCCCACGACACCGCCGCCTGGGTTGCGGCATCGGCGCCGAACTGCACGTGCAGCTGGCCGGGAGGAGGGGCTCCCGCCGTATCTGGGCGGCGGATGAGGGACGCGGCGTTACGGCCGGTCGGCATGGAGTGAGCCCCCGTTGTCAGTCGCTTGCCTGTGCTCGCCTGCTCCCAGCATGGCGCACGCGCCTGCCCGGGCGGTTCACTCGGGGTAAACGTCCGCCGTCGCGGCGGTGAAAGCTGCGGCTGGCGCTACCACAGATCCCCGGTGGTCAGCACGTAGACGAACGGCACCAGCGGGATGATGCTGAAGAGCGCCCACGCGATCTTCGGGCCGGTCCGCATGTCCTGCCGGGTCGCGAGGTCGATCCAGATCAGGATGACGGCCAGCGGATGCAGGAAGCAGATGAGGACCTCGATGAGCTTCTTCATGGTCCGAATCTAGCCCGCCGGCTCAGCCGGCGTTCTCGCGGAAGCCGCCAACCCACGCTGCCGTGCGGCCCCCTACGGTGGAGCCATGGACGACCGGCTGCGCCTTGCCTACCTGGAGGCCTACCTGGAGCGGATCGGGGTGAGCCCGGAGGACTTCACCCGGTCCGGCCGCGCCCTGGATGCCGCCGCACTCGCTGCACTGCACCGGGCGCACCTGATGACGGTGCCGTTCGAGAACCTGAGCATCCACCTGTCCGAGCCGATCTCGCTGGACGAGCCTGACCTGCTCGCCAAGGTCGTGAGCCGAAGGCGCGGCGGCTTCTGCTACGAGCTCAACGGGTGCTTCGCGCTGCTGCTCGAGGCGCTCGGCGCCGAGGTGACCAGGGTCGCGGCCAGGGTCTACGGCGAGAACGGACCCGGCGCGCCGTTCGCCCACATGGCGCTCGCGGTGCGGCTGGCCGACGGCAGCGGCCCCTGGCTGGCCGACGTTGGCTTCGGCAGCCACACCACCTATCCCCTGGCCCTCCGCAGCCGGAGCCTCCAGCAGGATCCAGGCGGCGGCTACCTGCTGGCCGACGCCGACGGCGGTGACCTGGACGTGCTCCGCGACGGCCAGCCGCAGTACCGGCTGGAGCTCCGCGGCCGAGCGCTGGCCGACTTCGTGCCTACCTGCTGGTACCAGCAGACCTCACCGCGGTCGCACTTCACCCGCGGCACCATCTGCTCCATGCTCGCCGCCGACGGGCGGATCTCGATCAGCGACCGCACGCTGATCAGGACCACGGCTGGCGTCCGGACCGAGGAGCCGCTGGTCGGCGACGCCGCCCTGCTCGCCGCCTACCTGGACAACTTCGGGATCGCGCTCGACCGGGCGCCCGAGGTCCCGCCCGGCTAACGGCCCGGTTCAGCGGGCCGGTCCGGGCCGATCCACGCGGTCGGCGCGGCCGGGCGGCCGGGCAGTAGGCCGCCACTGCTCTGGCCGGTCACGGGGAAACCGGCGGCGCTCAGCGATCCGGCCAGAGACGGCCCGGCCGGGTCGGGCGCGTAGTCGCTGACCAGCAGCCGGCCCGTGCGCGGCCGCAGGGTGCTGGCCAGATGGTGCCGCACCAGGTCGTCCCGGCGGGCCGGAGGCACGCAGTCGACGAGCACATGGACGTAGTCGAACCGCAGGCCGTCCGGCGGCACCCAGTCGATGGCGTTGCCCGCCCAGATCCGGTCGGCCCACCGCGGCAGCCGCCGCCTGGCCAGGGCGACCAGGTCAGCGCCGAGGTCGACGCCGTAGGGCTCGATGCGCAGGCCGCGTTCGGCGCACCAGGCGGCGACCGATTCCATCAGCAGCCCGTTGGCGCAGCCCACGTCGAGGAAGGAGCCGTCGGCGCCGATCCCCTCGGTGATGTGGTATCGCCCCTGCCGCCACGCCAGCGCGTCGCCGCCGAAGCCCGACCCTTCCTGCGGTGATCTGGCGCGCAGGTAGGCGCGCTGCAGCGTGCGCAGGCTGTCGGCATAGAAGGCACGCTCGCCCAAGGTGCGGCAGGACGCGGCGCCGGCCAGGACGGCCTGCGCTTGCGCGGGGCGGCCCGCCGCCACCAGGCGCGCGGCCGCTTCATCGGCGGCCAGGGTCGCGAGCGGCACTGTCGCGTGCGGCCGGTACCCGGTGTACCTCGCGCCCTCGATCCAGGCGTACAGGTGCCCGCCCGCCAGGCCGAACGGGTGGAACCGCTGGTACCTGAACCCGGCCGTCTCCAGCGGCACCCGCAGCACGGTGTCGATCAGGTAATCCTCGCCGGGTAGCACCTCGCCCGACGGCAGGCGAGGCCCGGCCTCATCCTCGATCAGCACGCACTGCCCGTCGGGCAGGAACGGCACGAAGGTGATCCGGTCCACCAGGTCGGCCGACGGATCCTCATCGACCGGCTCGAATGCCTCAGGCACCACGGCGCGACCCTCAGGTCCAGCGCCAGGCGGAAGTACCGCCCGGCTGATCCTCGACCGTCACGCCGAGGTCGGCAAGGTGGTCGCGAAGCCGGTCGGACCCGGCGAAGTCCTTCGCCGCCCTGGCCGCGTTGCGCTCGGCGACGAGAGCGTCGATCCGCTCGGCGCTGACCGTGACCTCACTGGGCCGCAGGTCAAGGTCGGCCGGCGTTAGGTCGGTGAGGCCGACGCCGAGTACGGCGTCGAATGCGCACGCGAGCGCGCTCAGCTCGGCGTCGCCGACCCGCTCATCGCGCGAGGCCGCCACCACGGAGGCGAGCGCCCGCGGGGTGTTCAGGTCATCGCAGATTGCCTGGTCGAACGCGATGAGGTGACCGGCGGCCGCCTCGCCGAGCGCGACGGCCGGCGCGGTCCGGGCCGCCGCGTAGCGGTCGAGCAGCCGGCGCAGCCCGGTGCGGGCCGCGTTCATCGCGGTCCAGCTGAACTCGGTCTGACTACGGTAGTGCGCGCCGAGCAGCAGGTAACGGTAGGTCAGCGGGTGGTAGCCGCGCCCGGCCAGGTCGCTGACCAGTACGGTGCCGCCGACCGACTTGGCCATCTTGGCACCGCGCAGGTTGATGAACTCGCCGTGCAGCCACCAGCGCACCCAGGGCTGGCCGTCAGCCAGGTACGCCTGGCTCTGGGCGATCTCGTTGGTGTGGTGCACGGGGATGTGGTCAACGCCGCCGGTGTGGATGTCGAAATGGCTGCCGAGATACTGCATCGACATCACCGAGCACTCCAGGTGCCAGCCAGGGGCGCCGCGGCCCCACGGTGAGTCCCACTCCATCTGCCGGTTCTCGCCGGGCGCCGACGTGCGCCAGACCGCGAAATCGCTGGCGCTGCGCTTGCCCTCGACTAGCTCGACGCGGGCGCCGCCGCGCTGGCCGGCCAGGTCGAGCCTGGCAAGCTGGCCGTAGCCGGCGTCCCTTGCGGTGTCGAAATACAGCCCAGACGGCAGGGTGTAGCACCAGCCGCGGGCATCGAGTACCTGCGCGAACGCGATCATCTCGGCGATGTGATCGGTGGCCTTGCACCAGACGTCTGGCTCGATCACCCGGAGCCTTCCCACGTCCTGCTTGAACTCGCTGGTGTACCTCGCCGCGATCGCCCAGGCGTCCATGTGCTCGCGCCGGGCCGCGAGTTCGAGCTTGTCCTCGCCCTCGTCGGCGTCCGAGGCGAGGTGGCCGACGTCGGTGATGTTGATGACGTGCCGGACCTCGAAGCCCTTCCAGGTCAGCGACCGCTTGAGCGTGTCGGCGAAGACGTACGCCCGCATGTTGCCGATGTGCTGGTCGGAGTAGACCGTCGGCCCGCACGAGTACATGCCCGCATGCGGCGGGTCCCGTGGCACGAAGTCGGCGACCTCCCTGGTCAGGGTGTTGAAGAGCCGCATGGGAGGTCCGGCGGCGTGGCGAGTCACGGAGCCCCACCCTACCGGCGGGCGTAGGTCATGGCGCGTGCCCCTGCCGGCGCCGGAAACTGCCGTACTTATACACCGGTGTTCTGGATACCATGTCGGCCATGCTCGAAGCACCATCTGGTCAGCGGATGCGGACCGGGCCTGGGAGCGCGGTGCGCGAACGGCGCTCCGACGCCAGGCGGAACATCACGGCGATACTCGACGCGGCGCTTGACTGCCTGTCCCGCGACCCGCAGGCCAACATCGTGGATATCGCCAAGAGCGCCGGGGTGGGCCGGGTCACGCTGTACGGGCATTTCGCCACCCGCGGGCAGCTCGTCGAGGCCGCGTTCGTGCACGCGCTGCGGCAGGCCGAGGCGACGCTGGACGCGCTCGACCTGTCCGGCGATCCCCGGCAGGCGCTGACCAAGCTGGCGACGACGTCCTGGCAGATCATGGACCGGTACCGCGGTGCGCTGGCAGCGGCACAACGCGAGCTTCCGCTTGGGCGGATCCGCTCGCATGTCGACGGGCCGATGGAGCGGTTGGCCGCGCTGATCGGCAGGGGCCAGCAGGTCGGCGTGTTCCGGTCCGACCTACCGACCGAGTGGCTGGTGGCCATGTTCTATACGGTCATGCACGGCGCGGTGAGCGAGATTGCGGCCGGCCGCCTGCTGGCCGAGGATGCCGCGCGAGTGATCAACGCCACGCTGGTCGCCGCGTACGCGCCACCAGGATCGAAGGTGCCGTCCTAGCTACCCTCCGGCCGCCGGAGGCGGGCACCGGGCGAGGATAGGACGGACGGTCAGGGAATCAGCGCGATCTTGCCGGTGGTGTGGCCCGTCATGATCGCCCGGTGCGCGTCGGCGGCCTCGGTCAGCGGAAAGGTCTCGGCGACCACGATGCGGAGCCTGCCTTGATCGGCCAGCTTGGCCAGTTCGAGACGCGCGGCCGTCCTGATCTCCGTGCCGGGATCGGCACCCGGGCCTCCGCCAAGCAGTTTGATGCCAGCAGCCCCGCCCCGGCCCCACGCGGCGATAGAGGCGATCCGGTCCTTGTCGGCGACCAGCTCGGTGGAGACATCGACGGCCTCGTCGGTGCCAATCAGGTCGACGGCCGCGTCGATGCCTCCGGGCGCCAGCTCGCCGACCCGCATTGCGAGACCGGGTCCGTAGGCCACCGGGATGGCGCCGAGCTCGCGCAGGAACCCATGCTTGGCCGGGCTGGCCGTGGCGATCACCGTCGCGCCGCGGGCGATGGCGAGCTGGATCGCCATGATGCCCACTCCCCCGGCTCCGCCGTGGATCAGCACGGTGTCGCCGGCGCCAACGCCGGTCGCGACCATGCAGTGCCAGGCTGTCACGCCGGTGAGCATCAGCCCGGCGGCCTGCGCCCAGTCGAGCGAGGCCGGCTTGGGCACCAGGGCATCGCCGGGCGCGATCAGTTCGCTCGCGTAGCCGCCGCTGACCCGGTAGGCAATGACCTCGTCCGCCACCTTGACCGGTCCGGTCGGGCCGGTCAGGTCGGGCCCGGCCTGCGCCACGACGCCAGCGGCCTCGAATCCCAGCCGCATCGGCAGCGAGGCGGGGTCGCGGTTGGTCGCCCCGCTGTACATCTT
>Ga0335081_10001245_pt1 | contig 40592 bp, 34 predicted proteins | sample Lox_Sample_35_FD_206713 | JGI IMG/M metagenome (GOLD analysis project Ga0335081, IMG submission 206713) | Soil microbial communities from Loxahatchee National Wildlife Refuge, Florida, United States - Lox_Sample_3.5 | ecosystem: Environmental > Terrestrial > Soil > Wetlands | place: USA... | reverse complement strand
TGGAGACGCTGTTCCATCAGCCCCGCCACCCCTACACCCGGCTGCTGTTCGCGGCCACGCCCGACCTGTACGGGGCGGGGGAGGTGGTGTCCATCGGCGGCGCGCCGCCGCGGCTCGACGAGCCGGCGACGGGCTGCCCGTTCCGGCCGCGCTGTGACGTGGTGCTCGACCGCTGCGCCGAGGAGCATCCGGCCCTGCAGCTGGTCGGGCCCGGCCACGAGGCCGCCTGCCATCATGCCGAACGGGCGGGCGCGAGTTGAGCGGAAGCCAAGGGGTACCCCTGCTCGAGGTCGAGAACCTGACCACCCGGTATCCGGTACGGCGCGGACTCACTGACCGGGTCACCCGCCAGCCCAGGGGTTGGGTGCACGCGGTGGACGGGGTGAGCTTCACGCTCGCCCGCGGCGAGATGCTGGCCCTGGTCGGTGAGTCGGGCTGCGGTAAGACCACCACCGCGCAGTCCATCCTCGGGATGGTCGCGCCAGTCAGCGGAACGGTCAGGCTGAACGGGACCGACATTGCCGGCCTGCCCGAACGCCAGATGCGGCCGTTGCGACGCCAGTTGCAGATGATCTACCAGGACCCCTACGAATCGCTCGACCCGCGGTTCCGGGTGGAGACGACCGTCGGTGAGCCCCTGCTGGTGCACGGAATCGGAGGCTCACCGGCCGAGCGCCGGGTACTGATCGTCGCGGCGCTGGAACGCGCGGGCTTGTCGCCGGCCGAGGCCTTCCTGGCCCGGTATCCGCACGAGCTGTCCGGCGGCCAGCGCCAGCGGGTAGCGATAGCCGCGTCGCTGGTGCTCGGCCCGGACCTGCTGCTGGCGGACGAGCCCGTGTCCATGCTCGACGTCTCGGTCCGCGCGGGGGTGCTGACCCTGCTGGACAGGCTGCGCCGGGACGGACGGATGGGCATCCTCATGATCACCCACGACCTGTCCACCGCCGCGCACTTCGCCGACCGGATCGCCGTGATGTACCTCGGCCGTATCGTCGAGCACGGGCCAGCCCGCCAGGTCGTGCGGCAACCGCAGCACCCCTATACCAAGGCGCTGTTGTCGGTGGTGCCCGCCCGGGATCCCCGGGTGCGCTCGGCGCCGCAGCTGCTGACCGGCGAGACCCCCAATCCGGTGGACGTGCCGACGGGCTGCCGCTTCCACCCCCGCTGCCCGGTCGCGGTGGAGCGCTGTTCGGCCCAGGACCCCGCGCTGAGGGTTGCGGCTGGCTCGGCCAGCGCCTCGCACGAGGTCGCGTGCCTGCTGGCCTGATCATCCGGCCGCGGCAGCATCATCCGGCCGCGGCGCTGGCGGCGCCGGTGAGGGCGGCGACCGCGAGCGGGCCGAGCGTGGCCAGGTCGTAGCCGCCCTCCTGGACCAGCACCGTCGGCGCCAGCGCGGCGGTCAGCCGGCCCGCCTCCCGGTAGCCGGCCTCGGTTACCCGCAGCGGGCTCTCGGGATCGGCCTCGGCAGCGTCCAGGCCGAGCGAGACCACGACGGCGTCCACGCCGTGCGCGGCCGCGCCCGCGCACAGGGCCCGCACCGCCGCGAGCCAGCCCTCATCGCCGGTGCCAGGCGGCAGCGGCAGGTTCTGATTGGCGCCCTCCCCCGCGCCGGTGCCGCGCTCCCCCGCCAAGCCCAGGTAGTGCGGGAACCACCCCGCCCCCGGGTCGATGTGCACCGACCCGTAGTAGACGTCGCCGCGGCCGTAGAAGATCATCTGGGTGCCGTTGCCGTGGTGCGCGTCGATGTCGAGTACGGCGACCCGCCCGGCCCCGGCTGCGATCAGCGCCTGGGCGGCGATCGCGGCGTTGTTGAGGTAGCAGGAACCGCCATAGGCAGCCCGGGTGACGTGATGGCCCGGCGGGCGGCACAGCGCGTAGGCCAGTGGCGCACCCGAGCTCACCAGGCCGGCCGCGGTCAGCGCGGCGTCGGCTGCCCCGCGGATCGCCGCCCAGCTGCCCGGGCCGACGAGCGTCATCGTGTCGTAGCAGAACCGCCCGGCCCGGCCGTGTACGGCCGGGGGCGATCGCAGCGGCAGGCCGGCCAGCATCCCCGGGGTGGGGAACACGTACGGGACCACCCGGTCCCGGCCGTACTCGGCGGGAAACCCGGCCCGCTCCCACTCCGCCCACACCCCGGCCAGGTGATCCAGCAGCGCCGGGTCGTGCACCGTCCGCAGGATCTCATCGCCGTGCGCGGCGGCGGGCACCTCCGGTGCCCCCGCCGCGGCCAGCGCGTCCCGCAGCACCCGCGCGCGGGCCGGCACCTCGGTGCCGGCGTCCCGCACGCCCAGCCACACCTCCCCGCCGGGGTCATGGAGCAGGCACTGCTCGCTCCATACCACCGGAACCTGCAATCTTCCCGTCACCTCTCTATAGTCCCGGATATGGAACCGCCAGCGGCGCCGGCCCAGGACGGCACCGACCCGTATGCCTGGATGCGCGATACCAGCGACCCGGCCGTGCTGGCTTACCTCGCGGCCGAGCGCGCCTACTACGACCAGCAGACCGCTCACACCGCGCCGCTTCGTGACGCGCTGACGGCGGAGATGTCGGCCCGGCTGGCGCCGGCGGATGAGTCAGCCGGCTGGGAGCTCGGCGGATGGCACTACTTCACCAGGTCGCTCCCCGGCCTGAACTACGAGCAGTTCTGCCGCCGCTCCTCCTGTGACGCCGGCCCGGAGCAGGTGCTGCTCGACGAGAACCTGCTGCTGGATGACCCGGCCTGCGGCGGCGGTTACGTGGAGCTCGGCGTCCGGGAGGTCAGCCCGGACGGGCGGCTGCTCGCCTACTCGGCCGACTTCGACGGTGACGAGGTCTACCAGCTGCGCATCCGCGACCTGGCCACCGGGGCCGACCGGCCGGAGCGGATCGAGCGCAGTTACTACGGGCTGGCCTGGTCCGCGGACTCGCGGTCGGTCTTCTACACCGTCACCGACCCTATCTACCGGCCGTACCAGGTGTGGCGGCACGACGTCGATACCGATCCTGACGACGACGTGTGCGTGTACACCGAGGAGGACGAGCGGTTCGAGGTCTTCGTGCGGCTCAGTCGCAGCGGCGCCGTCATCTTCATCGAATGCGAAAGCCGCGAGACCACGGAGACGCGGTACATCCTGGCAACGGACACCCGTTCGGCCCCCATGGTGGTCCAGCCCCGGCGGCGCGGTATCGAGTACCGGGCCGATCATGCCGACGGCCCCGGCGGCGGCGACCTGTACCTGGTCACCAACGACGGCGCCACCGAGTTCCGGCTGGTGACGGCGCCTGTCACGGCGCCGGGCGCGGACGGCTGGAGCGAGGTCATCGGCGAGTCGGCCGATACGCGCCTGGTGGCCTGCGACGCGTTCAGCCGGTATCTGGTGCTCACCGAGCGGCGCGCGGCGGCGACGCAACTGCGGGTGATCGACCGGCACACCGGGGCGCAGCGCCTGACCCAGGCCAGCAGCCCGCACACCACGCTGGCGCTGGCCGACAACCACGAGTACGAGGCCACTAGCGTCACGGTGCGTACCGAGTCGCTGATCGCCCCGCCCTCCTGGCACGACGTGGACCTGGCGAGCGGCGAGTGGCAGCTGCGCAAGCGGCAGCCGGTGCCGGGCTACAACCCGGCCCGGTACCGCACCGCGCGGATCGCCGTGCCCGCGGCCGACGGCACGCAGATCCCGGTCACGCTCGCCTACCGGGCCGGGTTCCGCCGCGACGGAACGGCTCCCTGCCTGCTGTATGGCTACGGCGCCTACGAGGATTGCTCGTGGCCCGAGTTCAGCCTGCCGGTGGCCAGCCTGCTGGACCGCGGCTACCTGTACGCGGTCGCGCACGTCCGGGGCGGCGGCGAGGAAGGGAGGCGGTGGTGGCTCGACGGGCGGCTGGACCGCAAGCGGAACACGTTCACCGACTTCATCGCGGCCGCGGACGCGCTGGCCACGGACGGCTGGGCCGCCCCGGACAAGATCGTCTCCCGCGGCCTGTCCGCCGGGGGCCTGCTGCAGGGGGCGGTGTTCACGATGGCCCCGCGGCGGTGGCGGGCGGTGGTCGCGGAGGTACCGTTCGTCGATTGCGTCACGACCATGCTGGACCCCGGCATTCCGCTGACCGCCGGCGAGTGGGACGAATGGGGTGACCCCCGGGACCCGGCGGAGCGCGCCTACCTGGCTTCGTACAGTCCCTACGACAACGTCCCTGACGGGGTGCGACCGAGCCTGCTGGTCACCGGGAGCCTGCATGACCCGCGCGTGCTGATCCACGAGCCGGCCAAGTGGGTGGCCCGCCTGCGCGCCACCGCGGCGCCGGGCGGCCGACTGTTGTTCCGGCCCGAGCTGGGCGCGGGCGCTCACGTCGGCCCGGCCGGACGTTACGACCACCTGCGCTACGAGGCCGAGATCCTGGCATTCATCCTGGATGAAGCCGGCATCCCGCCGGCAGCCGGCGAGGACGGAGCCGGGCAGGACTAACTCTCCCCCCGTTTCCTGCGGGCCGCCCACTCGTGGTCGAGGATGGACATCAGAACCTCGTCGTACCAGTGCCCGTCGTGCAGCACCGACTCGCGATAGCGGCCCTCCTCGACGAACCCCGCCTTCTGGTAGGCGCGGATCCCGGCGGGGTTGAACGGAGCTACGCCGAGCTGTATGCGGTGTAGGCCCATCTCGCGGAACCCGTAGTCGACGATGACGCGCATCGCGTCCGTGCCGTAGCCACGGCCGACGTACTCGCGGCCGAGGGCGATGCCGATCGTCGCACACCGGTCCTTGGGGTGCACGCCGAACAATCCGATGTTGCCGACCAGCACCGGCGGATCGCCGAGCGTCTCGATGGCGAAGCCGAGGTCGTCCTTCTCGTTCGCGCTCCACTTCGCGATGCGCTCCTTGGCCGCGGCCTCCGACGGCGGGGCCACCTTGTTCGTCAGCGTGGTCATGCGCCCAGGATCCATCTCCCACTTCGCGAGCGTGGGCAGGTCCTCGTCACGCACGCCGCGCAGTCGCACTCGCTCGCCGACCAGGATCGAGTCGCCGTAGCCGAATGCGCCGGAAACATCGGTGAGTTCGGTCATGTGCCTGATCCTGCCGCATGCCCGACCCGCGACGAAACCCGGTTTTGGCCGCGCGTCACTAACACATCGCCCGCCCGCTAGCGCGCCGGGACGATGTCCGGGACGCCCGGGAGCGCTCGCGCGAGCTGATGCCCAGCTTGGTGAAGACCTTGCCGAGGTGGTACTGGGCTGTGCGCGCGCTGATGAACAGGCTGGCGCCGATCTCGGGATTCGACAGCCCGTCCCGGGCCAGCCGCGCGACCTGCGCCTCTTGAGCCGTCAGCTCGGCAGCGGTTCCGACGGTGCGCTTGCGGGCGATCTCCGCGCGTCCCGCCGCCGCTTGGCCCGGCGGAGCCACTGGCCGTAGAGCAGGTGAGTGCGCGCGAGGTCGATGGCCATCCGGCACTGCCTGAGCTGGCTGATGGATTCCAGGTAGTAGCCCTCCGCGTCCGCGCCCTCGGCCAGTAGCGCCTCGCAGCGCGCACGCAGCCCGAGCGCCCAGGGCGTGGCGGCGGCGAGCGCGCGTTCGGACAGGGTTTTCCGGGCGGTGGCCGCGGCTTCGTAGTCGCCGGCCCGGATGGCGGCCACGATCAGCTCCGGGAGGGTTGCCTCGGCCGTGCTGGCAGGGTCGTTGTCGATCACCACCTGTGCGTAGGACATCGCCGCTGTGTAGTCTCCGCCGAACAAGCGGGCCATGGCGACGATGTACCGGCCGATGTCCGCTGGCCCGTCCTGGCCTCGTGCGGCCGACTCGCGGACCTGGGCCAGGCCGGTCTCGCGGGCCTCGGTGAGGTGGCCGTGATAGGCGAGCTGCAGGCCGTTGGTGCGGCTGTTGACTCCGGGCACGCCGGGACCGCTGCTCATGGACAGCAACTCCAGCATTGAGGCCCACTTCGTGCCGGCCTCGCGGAAATGGCCGGCCATGGATTCAGAAAACGCGCTGAAAGCCAGCGCGACCGGCAATGTCGTGAACGCCCCCGCCGCCCGCGCCATTTTCACCCAGCGGCCGGAAAGCTCGAAGGTGGCCTGGTCATCCCACAGGCTGCCGGCGGCTATGGTACCCAGTGCGAACCAGCGAAGGCCCACCGCGGGATCGAGGTCGTCGGCGAGCAGCGCGGCCACGGCAGCGCGGAACGGCTGTACGGAGGCCTGGTAGCCGAGGGTAAACCGGGCGCTGTATCCGTCGAGCAGCAGGTCGGCGACTGACGCCGAAGCTTCACCGGCAGCCGGGAAGACTCGCGCCGCGCGGGCGATTTCCCTGGTCTGCGCCGGGCCGGCCGAGATGGCCGCCTGCATCGCCATCAGCATCGTGTCGCGGGCCATCCTGTCGTCGTCCGCGAAGGCCTGTGCCGCGCTGGCCAGGATGCGGGCCGCCTCGGCGGCGTTGCCCTGGGCGAAGCAGATCGCGCCTTCCAGCCGCTGCGCCACGGCACGTGCCGTCGTACCGGTGAGCCGGGGCAGGGCGCCGCCGAGCGTTTCCTGGGCTCCGGCCGGGTCGCCGGCCATAAGCCTGGCCTCGGCCACCGAGACTTCACGCTTGGCGCGACGGGCGTCGTCCGGCGTCAGGTCGGCCGAGCGCCGCAGCAGCGCGGCCCTGGCCGCGTAGCCGCCGCGGGTACCCGGCCGTCCCGCCATGTGCTGCAGTTCGGCCGCGAGTTCCTCGTCGGGGGTGATCGCAGCCGCGGCCAGGTGCCACATGCGCAGCTCCGGGTGGCCCGCTTCGCTCAACGCACGGTGTGCGTCCCGGCGATCAACGCCGCTCGCACCGTGATACACCGCGGACCGCAGCATCGGGTACCGGAACCGTACCGAGCTGCCGGGAAACTCCAGCACGCCGGCCTCAGCCGTGTCAGCTGAGGCCACGTCCGGGTCGATGCCTGCCTGGGCGGCCACGCGCCACAGGGCGCCCTGGTCACCGGCCGGGTCGGCCGCGGCCAGCAGAGCGAACGCCTGGGCGCCCAGCGGCAGGCTGCGTACCTGGCGCAGGAAGTGCTCCTGGAGCCGCTGGCCCAGCGGAAGCGGTTCGGGTTGGACGGCGCGGCTGGAGAGCTGGTCGGCCGTGTACTGGGTACCAAGTTCCACCAGCGCGAGCGGGTTATTGCGGGTGTCGGCCAGGATACGGTCGACGGCCTGCGCGCTGAGAACTCCGCCAGCCGCCGAGCAGAGCAGCTCGCGGGCCTCGGCGTCAGGCAGGCCGTCCACCGTGATCGCCGGAAGCTGCTCGAACACCGGCTGGGCGGCAGGTTCGCCGACGCTGGCGATGAAGCCGACGCGGTCCGCGCACAGGCGGCGCGCGACGAAACCGAGTACCTGCGCCGATTCGGGATCGAGCCAGTGCGCGTCATCGACGATGCACAGCAGGGGCTGGGCTTCAGCCGCCCGCGACAGCAGTGTGAGCGCTGCCAGTCCCACCAGGAACTGTTCCGGCGGCGCCCCTGTTTCCTGGCCGAAAGCGACTCTCAGCGCGCCCCGCTGCGGAGGCGGCAAGTCGTCCAGTTGCGGCAGGCACGGGACCAGCAGCTGATGCAGGCCGGCGAACTCCATGGTGATCTCCGACTCGACGCCGGCGATGCGGGAGACTCTCAGGTCAGACGCTGCTTCGACGGCGTACTTCAGCAGCGTCGACTTGCCGGCCCCGGGCCCCCCGCGCAGCACCAGCGTGTCGCTGAGGCCGCTGCGCACGGCGTTCAGGACCCGGTCGATCGCCGCCCGTTCGGTCCGGCGGCCGAGCAGGACGAACCCCTCCCGTCGCCGTTCATCCCTGCGTGGCGGCGCGGCCGGGTCAGTGAGAATCACCGGCGACCACTGCCTTCCGAGCTCTGCGTGTCATGCTTCAAGGGAATCCCCTGAGCCCGGCAATGAATAGTCGTCATCTGACGACACCTTTGCGGAGGCCGGGACCCAGGCTTTCCTAGGCACCGGCTCCGGGCACGGCATACGTTACTGCCATGTGGCCGATTGGCAGGCCGCCGCACTGGGTCGGCCGCACGCAGGAGTTGGCGATCCTGCATGCTGGTATCGAAGCCCTCGGCCGTGGCGAGGGTGCGGCGGTCTGGGTTGAGGGCGAGCCGGGGATCGGCAAGTCGTCCCTGGTGGCCGAGGCCCTGGCCGAGGCCAGTGACCCAGGGTGGGATATCGGGTGGGGGATGGCGGATCAGCTCACCGAGCGGCTGCCGTTGCGCGTGATGCTGGACTGCCTGCAGGTGCGACCGGGGTCACCGGATGCGCGGCGGGCACGGGCCGCCGACCTGCTGCGCAGCCAGCGGCCGGGGCTGTTCGCTGGCGGCGATGCGTCGGTGACCGGCGTCGAGGTGCTGGTGACGCTGGTGGACGAGCTGTGCACGGCCGCTCCCACCGTGATAGTCGTCGATGACCTGCAGTGGGCCGATGAGGCGTCGCTGGTGGTCTGGCACCAGCTGGCCGCCTCGATCGGCCAGTCGCGGCTGCTGCTGATCGGGACGTGCCGGCCGACTCCGCGCCGGCAGGATGTTCAGCAGGTGCGCGCGGCCGTCGTGCGCCGCGGCGGCGCGGTGGTCACGCTGGGGCCGCTGCCCGAGACGGATGTCACCGCCCTGGTGACGGCGATCGTCGGAGCGGCGCCTGGGGACGGCTTGCGCCGGCTGACGGCTCAGGCCGCTGGCAATCCGCTGTACGTGCGGGAACTGGTCGAGGCCTTGGTACGCGAGCAGGCCGTGCAGATACGACCCACTGCCGAGCTCTCCCGCACCGGGGAGCAGCTACCGGGCTCGCTGGCCGCCGCGCTGACTGACCGGCTCAGCTCGGTACCCGCCGAGACGGCGCAGATGCTGCGCACCGCCGCGCTGTTCGGCGGTAGGTTCGCGGTCACCGACCTGGCCGTGGTGCTGCGCAGGCCGGTGTCAGACCTGGTGGCGGGTCTGCAGGAGGCGGCGGCGGCCGGCATCTTGGCAGGCTCGGGCGCTGAGCTGGTGTTCCGGCATGCGCTGATCCGGCAGGCACTGTATGAGAGCATGCCGGCGGCCCTGCGTACGGCGCTGCACGCCGAGGCCGCACGAGAACTCGCGGCCGCCGGCGCCGACGCCCTCAGCGTCGCGCAGCAACTGTCCGCCGCGAGACGACCGGGTGGCGACTGGGCTAGGGCCTGGCTCATCAAGGCCGCGCCGACGCTGGAGACCCGGGCACCGCAGCTGGCGGCGGAGCTGATGCGGCGCGAATTGCGGGAGACACCCGCTGGCGATACGGCTCGGGACGCCCTGGTTGCCTGCCTAGTACGGGCACTGCTCGCCGTCGGCTCCTACACGGAGGCAGTCAGGCAGGCCAGCCGGGCGCTAGCGGTCATGACCGATCCCGCGTGGCGGGGTGAGACATCCTGGATGCTGGCGTACGCTCAGTGGAGCGCAGGCAGCAACGATGACGCGATCAGCGTCATACGGCAGGCCCTGGCAATGGTCGACCTGCCACGCATCTGGCAGGCTCGGCTACTGGCCCTGCTGGCGCAGGTCGAACGGCAGACTACCGGATTCGACGCCGCCGAATCGATCTCCCGCCGGGCGCTGACCGCCGCCGAGGAGGTCGGCGATCCGTTCGCGACGGTGCAAGCCCTGCACGACCTGTGGCTGATCCATTCCGTCAGGCGCGACCATGCCGCCGCGCTGGACTGTATTGACCAGGCGCTCAATGCCCTGGGCGACGATCCCGGCCACGCGGACCTGCACTCGATCGTCCTGGACTGCCGCACCTTCACGCTGCAGAACCTCGACGAATGGCCGCAGGCCGAACTGGCTCTGCGGCAAGCCCGCGAGTTCGCCCAGCGAACCGGCCACACGGATCGTGCCACATGGGCCACCGCGGCGGTGCTGCGATACTGGCTCGGCCAGTGGGACGACGCGCTCGCCGAGCTCGGTTCCGAGGCCTCCGATGCTCTCGGACCGGTGTACTCCTTCCTGCGCGAACGCTGGTCTGCACTGCTGATGCACGGCGTGATCGCGCTCATCGCCGGGCGCCGTGAACAGCGCACCACGGCTAGCCAGCAGCTCAGGGAAGGCCTGGCGCTGCCCAACGAGAATCTCGCCGACCGGGAGAACCGGGATTTCCTGGTCGCCGCGCACGCGCTGTCGCTCGAGCAGGGCGGGAATACCGGCGCTGCCATGCTGAGGCTGGCCGAGATAGTGCCACGGCGGGACGGTGAGATGACCCTGACCCACCAATGGCTGCCTGACCTGGTCCGGCTCGCGGTCACCGTTGGCGACAGAAAGGTCGCGCGGGCGGCGGCGGAGGCGTGCCAGGACGAGGCCACGGCCGAGACCCGTCCGGCCCGGGCGGCAGCGGCCAGCCTGCGGTGTTACGGACTGCTCGAGTCCGATCCGGACCGGCTCGCGGAAGCGGTGACGCACTACCGGACGATCGGCCCGGCGGTGGAACTGCCCGCCGCGCTGGAGGACCTGGCTGTCGTGCTGGCCGGGCGCGGCCACGAAGAGGATGCGCGGGCCCTGCTGAACGAGGCCGTTACCTTGTACGAGGACATGCAGGCCCGCTGGGACATCCGGCGGGCCGAGGGCAGGCTCCGCCCCTACGGCATCAGGCGCGGCACCCGTGGCCGGCGCGGGCCGCGTGCGGCCTCAGGCTGGGAGGCGCTCACGCCGACCGAGATCAAGATCGCCGCCTTGGTCGCCAGGGGCGACTCGACTTCGGACATCGCCAAAGGCATGTTCCTGTCACGACGTACCGTCCAGACCTATATCTCCCGCATCCTCAGCAAGCTCGGCGCGAAGGGCCGGGTGGAGATCGTCCGGGAGGCGCTGCACCACGGCGTCTCGCCGTAGTCCGGCGAAAGGCCAGCGGAACCCGACGCCGACGTGCAGGATGATCCCGGCTCCGGCGAAGCTGAGCGACGCGCTGGTAATCCAGTCCTCGGGGGCCGCTCTGATCCAGCGCACGCCGTCGGCGTAGGCGGCCAGGGCGCGGTAGAGCACGAGCGCGACCACGGCCGTGAGGGCGAGAGTGAGAGCCCGGCCGGCGGCAGGGCGCAGGAGCGAGGCCGGCCAGCCTTCGAAGAGCATGGCCACCACGAGGACGGCGCCGATTACGCACCCGCAGACGGCGCCGATGGTGCCCGGCGAAAGGCCCGCCGCGTCGCGCATCACCGCATAGGTGCCCGCGCCGAGCCCGATGACCAGGGTGTTGCCGACGAGCAGGCGCCTTGAACGCCTGGTGATGGTATTTACGGGCCATCTGCGCAGGGCGATGAACAGGAGCGCCTGCCAGACCCCGACGGCGATGAGCGCGGCCCCGAAGTCGGCCCTGGTGACCGGGCCGCCAGGGTCGCGCAGCCCTGCGCCGACGCGCTCGGCGACCGGCAGGTAGCTGATGTTGACGAACAGGAAGTAGGCGCCCGCCCCGATTATCCAGGACAGGACGAGCGCGGCAATACCCGACCAGAACCGCCCGAACCTGCCCAGTGGCCAGCGCTCGCAGACCAGCGAAAGCTGGAGCATAGCGGCGAAGGCGGCCCCGGCCAGTGCCATCGTCGCCGGGAACGTCGTGGGGGCGGCTGGGCCCGGGGTGGCCTCGAACACCGCACCGATGTCCGGACGCTCGATGACGGCCTGGCCCGCGATCGTCAGTACCACCGCGATGGCGGCTACCAGCAGGGTGTCGACCACGCCGGCCCAGGGCGCGCCGAGATCACCGGGAACCGGGCCGCCACCGCGGGCGCCTGGGCCACATCGCTCATCCGCGCCAGCGCGCCGATCCGCAGGCCCCCGCCCGGCAGGTCCTCGACGCTCGCCAGCGACAGATCGTTGATGTCGACCAGCAACCCCGGCCGCAGCACATCCTGGCGGGTCAGATCCACCTCGGTAGTCCCGCCCGCCAGGAACGCGCCCTCCGGGTGCCCAGCGACCAGCGCGATCGCCGCGCCCGCGTCGGTCGCCCGCGCGTAACTCAGCGGGCGCATTACCGATCACCCCCGGCCGCGTCACGCACGTCACGGATCGCAGCCCGGATGTTCGGATACGCCGCGCAGCGGCAGATATTGCCGCTCATCCACTCAGCGATCTCCGCGTCGTCACCCGCGTGCCCCTCCTTCAGCACGGCCACCGCCGACATGATCTGGCCCGGGGTGCAGTAGCCGCACTGGAACGCGTCCCGGTCGACGAACGCCGCCTGCATCGGGTGCAGCGCCCCGTCAGCGGACAGCCCCTCGATCGTGGTCACCTCGTGGCCCTCGCACGTGACCGCCAGGGTCAGGCACGCCAGCACCCGCCTGCCATCTACCCATACCGTGCATGCACCGCAGGTGCCCTGATCACAGCCCTTCTTGGAGCCCGTCAGCCTCAGATGCTCACGCAACGCATCCAGCAGGCTCACCCTGGGCTCCATCCGCAGCTCGCGTTCCTGGCCGTTGACAGACAGCATTACCATGCCTGCACTCGGGCCATGCACGGCCGGCGGCGAACGGCATCGATACTCATCGTGACCTCCTTGACATGCCGCCAGTCTGACGTCAGGCGCGCCGACGTTCTATCCGCCAGTTGGCTAGCCCTTCGCCTAGTGCCCTGTCACGCTGGCTCATGGCATCAGGTATTGCCCTGGTGATCTGGCGTCGCATGGCCTGGGTGGCCTGTCTCGGTCGGCCGGCCGCTGCATCAGGCTCGTACGACGTAAGGGAAGATGGCGCTGCGCTGGTCCTCGGCGACGGACGGCTTGAGCCCGGAGGGCACCGCGGTGTTGGTGACCAGGGACAACATGGCTTCCGGGGCGTTGTCGGCCAGGGTCCGGCCGTTGCGGGCGGCGAATCCGTAGACCGCGGGCGAGCCGACCACGTAGGACAGCACGTCGGGGAACAGGTCCTGGGCCACGGCCTGGCCATAGCCCTGCGGGTCCGCGGAGGTCCCGCTGGCCGCGACGACGGCCGCGATCTGTTCGCCGATGTACTTGGCCGCGGCGTCGACGTCCTCAGACGGGTGACGGGTGTTGGCCGGGTCGGTGAACTGGGTGTCGTCCGGCCAGAAGACCGGCCACATCATCGGGTGCCCGGCCCGGTTGATCTGCCGCCAGCCGCCGGCGTCGGTGGCCAGCTTGGTGGCGCACCACACCCCGGCGCGGGCCCCCGGCCGCAGCAGCGGGTGCTGGTGGGAGACCTCCAGCACGATCGAATAGACGAACGTGCCCGCGAAGCTGTTCTGCGCGTCCCCCGGCCGCCACCCGGACAGGTCCGGTGCCGTCCCGGTGGCCACCGCCCCGTTGATGATGGCCAGCAGCGACAGGTCGATGTAGAACGAGTCGGCGGTCCGCCCGGCCCACAGCCGGGTACCGTCCGCGGTGGCTGTCTCCCCGGTCCGGCCCTCGAGCACCAGGACCCCGGCCGCGGAGTCCTCGCGTGCCTGGGCGTCGGTCAGGGCATGCAACTGAAGAGCCTGCCCCCCGCCGGAGCCGGGTTCGCCGAAGGACACCCGGTAGGTCAGCGTCTCGAAGTCAGCGCCGTCGAAGTGCACCTTGAACTCATAGCGCGCCTCGGGGTGGAAGCCTGGCTCGGAGTACAGGCCGTTGACATTGGAGTTAACGTCCATGACGAACACCGTGCTGTCCTGGCCGGGAAACACGTACAGGTCGTCGATGAACAGCTGGCCCGTCTGAGCCGCCAGCGGCGTGTCGAGGTGGTGGGACATGGCGACATTCCTCTTCTTTCCGATGATGCGAGTGTCAGATCCGAAGCGGTAATTCAGCGATCCCGGGCTTGTCGCCAGGCGCTATGACTCCCCTGAGCGCCCGGAGGCTGACTGCATTCAGCTTCCGCGGGACTACCGGACGCGTGACTAGCGCGCCCTGCCTCTGTCTCTGATCTGCGGGTCACCCCTTAAGGGAACCCTCCGGGCCGGGCGATAACTAGTCGTCATTTGACGACACTTTTCGGACGTAGTTCTTATCCGGCTGGCGCCCGAGTCGGCTCGGCGTCGGTGGTGCCGAGCAGCGGCTCGTCGGCGGAGCGGAGGTCGGCTGCGGGCAGGCCACCTGGGTACAGCTGCCTGACCTTCTCGGTTACCGAGATGGCGATCTCGACGTGCTGGCGACGGCTGCCGGCGTAGAAGTCCTGGGCGTCCGCGCTGAGCTTGGGCTGGGCGTGCAGCGGTTTGTCGCTGACCGCCAGCAAGGTGGCGGTGGGGATCCGGTAGCGGAATCCGTTAGCGGCCACGGTCGCGGACTCCATGTCCACGGCGAGGGCGCGCGACTGACGGAGGCGATCCTCGACCAAGGCCAGGTGCAGCTCCCAGTTCCGGTTCGCGGTGGTGTAGACGATCCCCATCCGGCTGCGCAGGCGCCGCGCGGTCAACTCGCCGAGCAGCAGCGTGTTCAGCGTGTGGTTCGATACGACGGGAACGCTCAGCGGCAATATGTCGTCAAGGACACGGTCATCGCGCACGTAGGCGGTCGCCAGCACCAGGTCTCCGGTTTCCTGGTGATTGCGCAGGCCGGCGCAGTGCCCGATCATCAGCACGAGGTCCGGGCGCAGCACGGCGAGGTGATCGGTGATCGTCTTGGCGTTAGACGGCCCGACTCCGATGTTCACCATGGTCACGCCCGAACGCCCGGGAAGCATGTGGTGCCACGCGGGCATCTGGCGGCCATCAGAATCCGGGCCGGCGCAACCGGGCAGGGCGGCGCGAAACTCCTCCACGTGCCAGGAGTAGTTCGTCAGCAGCACGTACCGCTGGAACGACTCGGCGCGGGTCCCGGTGTAATGCTGGAGCCGGTCGATTGACAGCGCCATGCGCTCCGGCGCGAACAGGAACAGTTTCTTGCGCCGCAGATCCCACCGGCTTTCGTCAACCGCAGCCGCAAGACCCGGATCACGCAGGCCGAGCGCTTCGCGCCCGGGGCCGACCGAGATCCGGGCGCCGCTGGCCGCCAGCCGGCTCAGTTCCCGCTCCAGGTACCAGCGGATGGCCCTGGGTGAAGCGAATTCACCCTCCAGCACCGGATTGTGGACTGACCAGGGCCGCTCTACGGTCAGCTGCGGGTAACGGCCAGCCTCGTCAGCGGCCTCCATGGCGTCGCAGAGCCGCTGGATTTCCGCCCCGTGCTGGCGGTCGGGCGTGGCCGAGAAGTCCGCGGACAAGGTCCTCACGTCATCATGGAAGCATACGGTCATGAGCATTGAGCGAGAAAAGCAGGTCGCCGCGGAAGCGGCCGCGGAACTGGTCCAGAACGGCATGACCGTCGGGCTTGGCACCGGCTCGACCGTAGCGTATCTGCTCCCGGCCCTGGCCAAGCGATCCCTCAGCATCGTCTGCGCCGCCACGTCGCCGCGTACCGAGCATGCCGCGCGTGAACTGGGCCTGAGGATCGAGGACGTCACGAGCATCGACCGGTTCGATATCACCATCGACGGCGCCGACCAGATCGCCCCAGATGGCTGGCTGGTCAAGGGCGGCGGCGGCGCACACACCCGGGAGAAGATCGTGGCCGCGGCCGCGGATCAGTTCGTTGTTATCGCCGACTCCTCCAAGCCGGTCACGGCCCTGCACGCCCCGGTCCCGCTCGAGCTACTGTCCTTCGGGCTGCGCGCCACCATGCACCGGGTCAGCCCGGCCTCGCTGCGCGACGTCCCGATGAGCCCGGACGGCGGCATGATCGCCGACTACCACGGGCCAGTCGACGACCCGGCGGCGCTGGCCGTTCAGCTGTCATCGACACCCGGGGTCGTCGAGCACGGCCTGTTCCCGCCGCAGTTGGTGGCCACCGTCCTAATCGGCCGGGGCGAGTCGGCCGACCGGATCGACTTCGCACCCGGCGCATGAGCGGGCCGGCGGCAGACATGGCTTACTGGCGGCCAGCATACTTCTCGGCCGCACGGGCGAGGTCCGGACGGGCGTCGAGGACGGGGCGCATCCGTTGCCACGCCTGTTCTCGCCTGGCCGGGACGTACTCGGTGGGCCAGTTTCCCTCGTGCGGGCGGTAGCCCCTGAGCACCCGGCGGGCCACGGTGGCCATGTGCACCTCGTCGACGCCGTCGGCGATGCCCATGGTAGGTGCCGACGCGTACATGGCCTGGATAGGCGTGAGATCGGTAGTGCCGAGGGAGCCCAGGATGTGCAGTGCGTTGTAGGACACCTCGCGCAGCACCCTGGCCATGGTGAACTTCACCGCCGCGATGTCGGTGCGGGCCTCGAGCGTCGAGGTCTGGTCGATCTTCCAGGCGGTCTCGAGGACGAACAGCCGGAGCATCTTGATCGCGGCGTAGGACTCGGCGATCTTCTCCTGCACCATCTGGTGCTCGGCGATCAGACTGCCGTGCGACTCGCGGGACAGCGCCCGCTCGCACATCATGTCGAAGGCGAGCTTGCACTGGGCGATAGTGCGCATGGCGTGGTGGATGCGGCCGCCGCCGAGGCGGCGCTGGGCGAGTACCTTGGCGCCGTTCTCCGGGCCGAGCAGGTGGTCCGCGGGCACCCGGACGTCACGATAGACGATGTGATTGTGGTTCCTCGGCTCCGGCATGATCTCGACGCCCGGGGTGGCGCGGGGCACCACGAACATGCCGTTGGTGCACATCACGAACAGGAGGTCGGCGACCCGCCCGGCCGAGGTGAACCACTTCTCGCCGTTGATTATCCACTCATCGCCGTCCCGTTCGGCATGGGTCCTGAACAGGTTCGGGTCGGAACCGCCCTGCGGCTCGGTCATCGAGTAGGCCGAGAACATGTCCTGGTTGAGCAGCGGCTCGAGCCACCGCTTCTTCTGCTCCTCGGTGCCGTAGGCCGCGAGGATCTCCATGTTCCCGGTATCGGGTGCCGCCGCGCCGAACATCGACGGTGCCCCGGAGTAGCGGCCGATCACCTCGTTGAGCAGAGCCAGCCTGAGCTGCCCGAAGCCGGGGCCGCCCAGCTCCTGGTCGAGGAAGATCGCCCACAGGCCCTGGTCCTTCACTTGAAGCTGAAGCTCACGGACGTACGCCTTCACCGGGTCGGGCCAGCGCACCGCGTGGGGGAAGACGTAGTCGAGCGGCTCGACCTTCTCCTGGCAGAACCGCTCGACCCAGTCGAGCTTGCCCTGAAACTCAGGGTCGGTGGAGAAATCCCACGCCATGGCCCTCACTCCTTGTCGGTTGATGTGATACAGCTGGTCACAGGGCGCCATCGCGCAGCGCGTCGCGGGCGGCCTCGGCCAGGATGGCGCGGCTCCCGGCCGAACCGGGCTCACGGGACTCGGCCTGGGTCTGGAGCCTGGCGGCGAAGCCGTCGTCGGCCATGTGCCCGGCCAGGTAGCGGGCCCGTACGCCGACGCCGATGCAGGCCGAACGCCACCGCGAGAACGCCACCCAGTACGGCAGGTCCGATACGTCCCGGCCTGATAGCCGGGCGTAACGCTGCACCAGCTGCGCTCGGACCGGGAAGCCGGCCACGGTGCTCGGGCCCGGCGTGGTCGGCGGCAGCGGCTCATCCGGGTCCTGCCAGGTGGAGGCCAGCCATCCGAGGTCGGCCATCGGGTCACCGCAGGTCGCGAGCTCCCAGTCGAAGACCGCCCTGACGGCACCGTCCGGACCGAACGCCACGTTTCCCGCCCGGTAGTCGCCGTGCACGATGCCGCCGACCTGCGCGGGTATGCGGCGGGCAAGCAGGTCGTGCACCTCGTCGAGCAGCGGAGTTTCCGGCGGCTCGGTCGCGTGCACCTGTGCGCGCCAGCGCCGCAGTTGCCGCTCGACGTAGCCGGTCTTGCGCACCATGTCGCCCAGGCCGACCGCGACGGGATCGAGCGCATGCAGCGCGACGAGCACGTCGACGAGGTGCCCGGCCGCGCTGGCCCGAGCCTGGGGTGCCAGGCTCAGCCCGGCATCGCCGTCCGCGAGCACCAGGCCCTCGACGAACCCCATCACGTAGAACTCGGCGCCGGTGACCGCGGTATCGGCGCAGTAGGCCACCGGCGCCGGCACCGGAACCGCCGTCGGTGCCAGCGCCGAGATGAACCGCCATTCCCGGCTCACGTCGTGCGCGGTGTTCAGCACTCCCCCGGTGGGCGGGCGGCGCAAGGCGTAGGTCGCACCCGCGGCGTCGGTGAGCCGGTAGGTCAGGTTCGAGCGGCCGCCCGAGACGAGCCGGAACTCCACCGGGCCGATCAGGCCGTCGACGTGCCCGGCGAGCCACCTCCCCACCTGGCCGGCGTCGATACCCGGCAGCGCCGATTCGGCTACCGACATGCGTCCTCGTACCTTCTAGCTCGCCTGCTCCTGTAGTTCGGCGGACGGGAAGAAATCCCTCAGCGCTTCGCCGATCCCGGCGCGTACCGGCGCCCCGGAGATGACCACGTCGACCATGGTCACTGAGGTGTGGGTGTGCCCGCGGGCCCGGGCGAGGCGGGCCGGTACCCCGGCGGCCTCCAGGGCGCGCGCGTAGGCGACGCCCTCGTCCCGCAGCGGGTCGAAGTCCGCGGCGACGACGCAGGCTGGGGGCAGGCCTTCCAGGTCGCCGCGCAGCGGGGCGGCCCGGGGGTCGCCGCGGTCGGCCGGATCGGCGTAGTGATCCCAGAACCACCGCATCAGCGCCGTGGTGAGGATGTACCCGTCGCCGTTTTCCGCATAGGACGGCCGGGTCATGTCCGAGTCCACGACCGGGCATATCAGCAGCTGCCCTGAGATGCGCGGGCCCACGGCGTCGCGGGCCAGCTGGCATGCGACGGCGGCTACGTTGGCGCCCGCGCTCCAGCCGGCGACGGCGAGCTGACCGGGGATGCCGCCCAGCTCGATGGCGTTGGCGTCCGCCCACTGCACGGCCGCGAAGGCGTCCAGCGCGGCGGCGGGAAAGCGGGCCTCGGGCGCGTGGCGGTAATTAACCGACACGACCACCGCGCCCGAACGCGCGCAGAGATCCCGGCATAGCGGGTCGTCCGAGTCCAGGTTGCCGAGCACCCAGCCGCCGCCGTGGAAGTACACCACCAGCGGGCGCGGGCCCCCGGACGGCCCGGCCGGGCGGTACAGCCGGTACGGCAGGTCCCCGGCCGGGCCGGGGATCACTCCTTCGGCGACCTCGCCCACCTCGGGACCCGGCGGGCGGCCTTCCGCGGTGGCCGTCATCAGGGCCCGCGCGTCGGCGGCCGACAGGGTCTCCATGGGCGGCAGGCCCAGCGCGGCCACGAACTCCAGGACCATGGCGACATCGGGCTGCATGCTGCGGACCACCCCGTCCCGGCACCGGGCCCCGCCCGGGCCGGTCATCCGGAATCCGAGGTAATCCTGCGAAGCCACCTCGTCGCACGCCTGCCGGTACGCATCGACCCCGCCGATGTAGGGCAGGAACACACGGGGCTTGCCGGGAACATTGGCACCCATGTACCAGGAGTTGGCGGTGGGATACAAGGTAATAGCGCCGCAGTCCTGAACGTGCTGGTCCCAGCCTGCTTCGGCCAGCGCAGTCGGCTCGATCGTCTCCAAGCCCTCTTCGCGCATGTCCTCCAGGCACCTGGCCACCCAGTCGACGTGCTGCTCGATCGACACGGTCATGTTCGACAGGACGGAAGGGCTGCCAGGCCCGGTGAGCATGAAGAAGTTCGGGAACCCGGCGGTCATGAGACCCAGGTACGTTGATGGCCCGGCCGCCCACTTCTCCTCGAGGGACAAACCATCCCGGCCAGCGACGTCCGCAGCCACCAGGGCGCCGGTCATGGCGTCGAAGCCGGTGGCGTACACGATGGCGTCGAAGCCGAACGACTCGTCCGCCGTCTCGATGCCGTCCTCGGTGATGCTGACGATCGGCTGCTTACGCAGGTCGACGAGCCGGACGTGCGGCAGATTGTAGGTCTCGAAGTAGCCGGTATCGAGGCACGGCCGCTTGGTACCGAAGTAATGGTCCTTCGGGCAGAGCGCCTCGGCAGTCCCGGGATCCTTCACAGCCGAGCGGATCTTCTCGCGGATCATCTCGGCCACGATGTCATTCGAAGCTGGGTTCACGCCCTGGTCAGCGAAGACGTTGAGAATGCCGAACAGCTCGCCCTGCTCCCAGGCCGCCTCGAAGCGCTCCCGGCGGACCGATTCGCTGGCGGTACCGCCGAGGACGTCGGTCGGGTCGATCGGTACCCCTCCCCTGGACCAGCGGGCGGCGTGCCGGTACGCATCGCGGTCCTCGTCCAGCTGCTCCAGTCGGCCTGCCGGGGCAGGGCCGTTGTGCGCGGGGATGGAGAAGTTCGCGGTGCGCTGGAAGACCGTGAGCTGACGGGCCTGGCGGGCGATGAGCGGGATGGACTGGATGCCCGACGAACCGGTTCCGATGACCGCGACCCGCTGGCCTGTGAAGTCAGCGCCCTCGTGAGGCCAGCGGCTCGTGAAGTAGACCTGCCCGGCGAAACGCCCCGCGCCCTCGATGTCGGGCGACTTGGGCATCGAAAGGCAGCCTGTGGCCATGATGTAGTAGCGGCACCGGATCTCCTTCCCGCGGTCGGTCGTGATCCTCCACCCTTGCTCCGGCTCGTCCCAGCGGGCAGAGGTGACAGCGGTAGAGAACTCGATGTCAGAGCGCAGCCCGTGGCGGTCGGCCACGACCCGGAGGTACTCCAGGATCTCCGGCTGGGTGGCGTACTTCTCCGACCAGGTCCACTCCTTCTCCAGTTCCGGGTCGAAGCTGTAGGTGTAGTCCGTGGTGGGGATGTCACAGCGAGCGCCGGGGTAGCGGTTCCAGTACCACGTCCCGCCGACATCGCCCGCCGAGTCGAAGACCTTCACCGACAGCCCGAGCTGGCGCAGCCGGTAGAGCATGTACAGGCCGGAGAAACCGGCACCCACCACTACGGCGTCAAAATGCTCGGGGACCGAAGCCGGCTTGTTCACGAGACGCTCCCTAGAAGTACCGGAACTGGGGAAAGGCGGGTTCGATGGTGCCTGCGGGCTGGAGGACTCCGCTCATCCGCACATGCCACCCTCGGAGCCTGCTGGGCTCTGCCGCTAACGCTAACTCAGTTACATAAGTGAGCAAATGCTGTAGATCGGATTCTCTCTGGAGGGCACTTCGGGTCGATCCCGAGCTGGGCGCAACCGGGTTCTGCTTAGTGACCAATGACTCTGGCGCACCGGCTCACACCGAGCAGGGTGACAGGTAGGAGGTTTTGCGCGATGACCACCACCGTGAAACGATCCGTGCCGCCGCCCACCCTCGTCAAGATGGGCAACCCGATGGTGCGTATGCTCCTGGGCTCGCGGTTGCATGGGATGCTTGGCCATTCCTTCCTGGTGCTGCACCTTACCGGCCGAAAGACCGGCCACCGGTACGACATCCCGGTTGGCTTCGTCGACATGGACGGACGGCTCACCGTCGTCACTGTCGCCAGATGGCGGGTCAACCTGCGCGGCGGAGCTGACATCGAGGTGACGCTGCGTGGGTGCCTGCGGCCCATGCGCGCGCTGCTCGAAGAAGACCCAGCTTCGGTAGCGGTTAGCTACCAGGCCATGATCAACCACATGGGCTGGGAGAAGGCACAGCGTCAGCTCGGGATATCGCTGCCAGGCGGACGAGCGCCGACGCTGCTGGAACTCAAGGACGCGGCCGATGAGTACGGCTGGTCGGTCATCACCCTCACGCCGCGCTGAACTGGCGGTGTTCCCCTCGCTCGACCGGGCTAGCGCCGCGGACCTGATGCAGTTCGCTACGGGAGACGGGAGAGCTGCCGGGCGCCTCCTGGATGCGGGCGACCGTACTGGGCCGATGATCCGGTACATCACCATCTTGTCCGATCCCGGCGGCATGCCCGAGGCCCCCGCCCTGGCCGCCGCCCTCCGTCGCGAACTCCTCGCCGCCCCTCCGCCATGAGCATTCCGACCAGGCAGGTTATTCAGGGTTGGTTGCGACGGCGAGCACGCGGCGGAGCAGGGCGGTCCACTGCAGGGATTTCACGCCCTCTGCGTGAAAAGAGCGCAGCGCAGGGTCGTCGCCAGGGGCAAGCGTGACGGTCTCTTCCCACAGCGCGTGCTCGCGTGCGAGCCACGACGGGCGGTCGCGGACCTCAACGTCCGTGAAGCCCGCCTGGTGGAGGCCGGCCCTGAGGTTTGCGCGGCGTACCCGGACAGAGAGCCGCTCATCATCGCGGTCCAGCGGCTCCCAGCAGGTCAGCACCACCCGGCCGCCGGGCTTGAGGACCCTGCGGATCTCGTCATAGGCGCAGGCCGGCTCGTCCGGGAACTGGATGGCGTCAGTACAGATCACGGCTTCGACGCTGGCACCGGGCAGTCCCGCCGCCGTGAGCTCGCCGTCGCGGAAGCTCGCGTTGCTCACGCCCATTCGCGCAGCCTGCTCCCGTGCCTCGGTAAGCGCCTGCGCGGAAAAGTCCACGCCGATGAGGTGCGTCCCGGCTTTCTGCGCGATCAGCAGCCCATAGGCACCCCGGCCGCAGGCGAGGTCAAGCAACGTACTCCCAGGCGTGAGCCTGAGTTCCCCGGCCAGCTCCGGGATTGCCTCGGCGGGGACCACTCCAGCTCGCGTGCCTGCAGGAAAGCCCATGTGCCTGTTCATGATCTCGTCGACAGCCGGCGTGGCAACCCGGTCTGCGTACCAGCCGTCGAAGTACCCGGCGGACCGCGGCTTCGGAGGCATCGGCTCACTTTATAACCCCGGCTAAGCACCCTGCCGCACCGTCCGCCGGCACATGATAGGTGGGTCCGCAATTCGCGACGGCAGACTGACAGACCGGGGCCAGTTCAGGTGATCACACTCACCAGGATGGAAGCGGATGCCGCAGGATCGTGAGATGGACGGGGGCCTGGGCCGGACGTAACGTCGGAGCCATGGCCGCTCCGACCTCCGCCCCGCTTTCCACCGACGACGCTTTCTGGGCCGACGCCGACCGGCACCTGATCCGCTACGCCGGCGCGGGCGCGTTCACTCGCGAGGTCATCGATCATGCCGCCGGAAGCCTCCTGTTCACCGAGGACGGCCGCCAGATCCTCGACTTCACCTCCGGCCAGATGAGCGCGATCCTGGGCCACTCGCACCCGGAGATCGTCGCCACCGTCACGCGGCAGGCGGCCAGGCTCGACCACTTGTTCAGCGGCATGCTCAGCCGCCCTGTCGTCGACCTAGCGCGCCGTCTGGCCGGGACGCTGCCCGAGCCGCTGGAGAAGGCGCTGTTGCTGACCACCGGCGCCGAGTCGAACGAAGCGGCCATCCGGATGGCAAGACTCGTCACCGGCAAGCACGAGATCGTCTCGTTCGCCCGGTCCTGGCATGGCATGACACAAGCGGCCGCAGGCGCCACCTACAGCGCGGGCAGGAAGGGCTACGGCCCGGCCGCGCCGGGCAACTTCGCCATCCCCGCACCCAACCGCTACCGCCCTGATTTCACTACCGCCGACGGCGAACTTGACTGGCAGCGTCAGCTGGACTTCGGTTTCGACCTGATTGACGCGCAGTCGGTCGGCAGCCTGGCCGCGGCCATCGTCGAGCCGATCCTCAGCTCCGGCGGCATCATCGAGCCGCCGCCCGGCTACTTGCCGGCGTTGCGGGACAAGTGCGCCGAACGCGGAATGCTGCTGATCTTTGATGAGGCCCAGACCGGGCTGTGCCGCACCGGCACCTGGTACGCCTTCGAGCGCGACGGCGTCGTCCCCGACATCCTGACCCTGTCCAAGACACTCGGCGCCGGCCTTCCGCTGGCCGCCGTGCTGACCAGCGCCGAACTCGAAAAGGCCGCGCACGACCGGGGATTCTTGTTTTTTACCACGCACGTCGCGGATCCGCTGCCGGCGGCCGTCGGCACCACCGTCCTGGACGTGCTGCAACGCGACCGGCTCGACGAGCGCGCCCGCCACCTGGGCGGCATTCTCCGGCAGGGCCTCGAACAGATCGCGCGCCGGCACGAGGTCGTGGGTGATATCCGGGGACGCGGCCTGCTGGCCGGCCTGGAACTGGTCGTGGATCGCCAGACCAAACGCAGTTCCGACGAGCTGGGCGCCCGCGTCACCAAACGCTGCCTCGAACTAGGCCTGCACATCAACATCGTGCAACTGCCCGGCATGGGCGGCGTTTTCCGGATCGCCCCGCCATTGACCGCCGCCGAGGACGAGCTTTCGCTCGGCCTGGCGATCCTCGACCAAGCCATCAGCGACGCTACCGGACAGCTCTGATACCCGCTTCCCCGGAAATATCATTAGCCTCACTAGTGGCTAGTTATACGCAAACGTCATGAAGGGTGGTCGTCGTGTGGTGCCCGAGAAGTAGCCGGGTGCCGGGCAGCTCCCGACCGGCCTGCCGTGCTTATTGACCTATTCGGGCTTACCCTGAACCCATGGCTGACTACGTTCCCCCGCTTCGTGACATCAGGTTCGTCCTGGAGCAGCTTGCCGACCTGGACGGCTTGTCCAAGCTCGAGGCTTTCGGCGACGCCGATCCCGATACCGTGCTCGGGGTGATCGAGGAGAGCGGCCAGTTCATGGCCGACGTGGTGGGCCCGCTCAACCGGGTCGGCGACACCGCGGGCAACACCCTCGACAGCGATGGCAACGTTACGACCGCGCCCGGGTTCCGCGACGCGTACCGGCAGTACGTCGAGGCCGGCTGGGGGGCGGTGCCGTTCCCGCCCGAGTTCGGCGGCGGCGGGTTCCCCTGGCTGGTCGCGGTCGTGATGCAGGAGATGATGGCCTCCGCCAGCCTGGCATTCTCGCTGTGCCCGCTGCTGAATCAGGGCGCCATCGACATGCTGGAACAGTACGGCAGCCCGGCCCAGCAGGCCACCTTCCTGGAGAAGATGGTGACCGGCGAGTGGGCCGGCACCATGAACCTTACCGAGCCGCAGGCGGGCTCCGATCTCGGGGCGGTGCGCACCAAGGCGGTACCGGCGGACGACGGAACCTGGCGCATCACCGGCCAGAAGACCTTCATCACCTTCGGCGAGCACGACCTAGCCGGCAACATCATCCATCTGGTCCTGGCCAGGATTCCCGACGCGCCCCCGGGGACGAGGGGCATCTCGTGCTTCATCGTGCCCAAGTACCTGGTCGACGCGGACGGGTCGCTCGGTGCCCGTAACGACCTGCGGTGCGTGTCGATCGAGCACAAGCTCGGGATTCACGCGAGCCCGACGTGCGTCATGTCGTACGGAGATACCGGCGGGGCGGTCGGGTACCTGATCGGCGAGGCCAATCAGGGCATGCGCTACATGTTCACCATGATGAACACGGCCCGGCTTTCGGTCGGGCTCCAGGGCCTGTCGATTTCCGAACGTGCCTACCAGGACGCCCTGCGGTACGCCCAGGAGCGCAGGCAGGGCCGGGCCATAGACGCCCCCAAGGGTGAGGCGTCGCCCATCGTCGAGCACCCTGATGTACGCCGCATGCTGCTGACCATGAGGGCTTACATCGAGGCCATGCGCGCCCTGCTCTACACCAACGCGGTGTCGATTGACCTGGCCCGGCACCACCCTGATCAGACCGAGCGGGAGGCCCGGCGGGAACTGGTCGAGCTGCTGACGCCGGTCTCCAAGGCGTGGTGCTCCGACCTTGGCGTCGAGCTGACCTCGATCGGCGTGCAGATTCACGGCGGCATGGGCTACGTCGAGGAGACCGGCGTGGCCCAGTATCTGCGGGACAGCCGGATCGCCCCGATTTACGAGGGCACCAACGGCATCCAGGCCATCGACCTGGTCATGCGCAAGGTGCCGATGCGCGGCGGAGGAGTGGTGGCAGACCTCCTGGCCCAGATGGAGGCGCTCGGCCCGGAACTGGACGCCGCCGGCCCGGAGCTGGCCGGGATACGGCCGGCGCTGGCCAACGGGGTCAGCGCGCTGCGCGAAGCGACCGACTGGATCATCTCCCGCGGCCCGGCGGGGCCCAACGATGCCCTCGCCGCGGCAACGCCGTACCTGCGACTGTCCGGCCTGGTCATCGGCGGCTGGCTGATGGCCAGGTCGGCGCTTGCCGCGTCCCGGCTGCTGCACACCGCGAGCGGCGCTGACGCGGCTTTCCTCCGGGACAAGATCGGCATCGCCCGTTTCTACGCCGGGCAGCTGCTCCCCCAGGCCGCCGGCCTGCTCCCCGCGGTCACCGCCGGCGCCGGACCGCTGTTCCAGATCGACCTCAGCAGAGCGACCCCCGCATAGCCTCAGCAGGGTGCTGGAGGGGTGTGCGTCCTTCCCGGGAGGATGACATGGGCGGGCGGCGGGTCAGCGTACAGCACGTCGATCAGCGCCGAGCGATTGTTCAGCACCTGCCGTTGGTTGACATAGCCCTTGTCGGTGATCTCCCCGGAGTCCAGGTCTGCTGGGCGCGCGAGCACGGCGAGCCGTTCGATGCGGGCTGCTGATCCGGCGGTGTCGTTGTGGTCGGCCAGCCAGTGCGCCAGCATCTTGTGTAGCACATCGTGTAGCACGAATTCGCCGTCGGCCTGGATATCGGTGCCGATCAGAGCGCGTGCCTCGGTCAGGTTCAGCCACGCCAGGGCGCACAGGCGATCGCGGCCTTCGCCTGCGATCACCGCATCGGCCAGGACCGGCGCCGCGGACAACAGCGCGGTACGCACCGCGCCGACGCGGACGAAGGTACCAGTGGTGAGCTTGAAGTCCTCCGCGATCCTGCCGCGGAACACCAGCCCCGTGCCCGGGTCGGCGGGGTTGGCGAGTGTGGCCGCATCGCCAGAGCGGTAGAAGCCTTCGTCGTCGAACGCTTCGGCGGTCAGATCCGGCCGGCCAAAGTAGCCGGGGGTGACGATCGGGCCCTTGACCCGGATCTCGTAGGCGTCCTCGGCGGGGACGAGCTTGACCTGTGTACCGGGCAGCGGAGCGCCGATGCACCGGGCGTCGGCGTAGTCGAAGTTCGCCGTCGTCACCGCTGGCGCGGTCTCGGTCGTGCCCCAGGAGCCAGTGACGGGAATGGGGCGGCCGCTCGTCCGGGCGGCGAGGTCACGGAGCCGGTCACGGAGCCCGGAGGGCAGCGCGGCCGCCGCGTTGAACAGCAGCCGCAGCCGGGCGAAGAACTTGCGCGCGAGCTCCGGATCTGCCTCCAGCGCCGGGATGAGCTGCGCGTACCCGGCCGGGACGTTGAAGTAGATCGTTGGCGCGATGTCGCTGAGGTTGGCGATCGTCTGCGCGAACAGGCCCGGGGCGGGGCGTCCGGCGTCAATGTAGACCGTACCGCCGTTGGTGAGCACCATGCCCATGTTGTGGTTACCGCCAAAGGTGTGACTCCACGGCAGCCAGTCCACGATCACCGGCCGCTCGGCGGCGAGGAACGGCCATGCCTGGCGCATCATCTGCTGATTGGCCGCCAGCATCCGGTGGGTGTTCAGCACCCCTTTCGGCGTGCCGGTCGAGCCGGAGGTGAAAAGGATCTTCGCGATCGCGTCGGCGCGGAGTGCCGCGAAGGCGCTGGCGATCAGCTGGCCAGGCGTACTCGAGGTGAGTTCGTTCAGCCGGGTGGCGCCTGCGCGGTTGCCGGTGCTGATGATCGCGGGGACCTGGCACAGTGCGTCCAGGGCCGATCCGAAACGCTCCGCGTCCTCGGCGAATACCGCACCGGGATCGATCAGCTCGGTGATCGCCCGGATCCGGGCGTGATCCCGGCTCTGCAGGGAGTAGGCCACGCTGACCGGGGCCACGGGAACCCCGGCCGTCATTGCTCCGAGCGTTACCAGCAGGTGGTCGATGCTGTTGCCGGACAGCACAAGCAGCGGCCGGTCGTGGGCCAGGCCTCGTTCCAGCAGGGCCTGGCCGATGGCCGCGGCCGCAGCGACGGCGGCCCCGTAACTGCAGCGGCGCCACGATCCGTCAGCGCCGCGCTCGGCGGCCAGCGGATAGTCCGGATCGGCTGCCGCCCAGGCCCACACGCTGTGCACGACCGTGCCGGGATAGTCCTGCAACGGGTCGGCGGATCTCAGAAGGAGGCAGCCGTCCTCCCGTCCGTGCATTGTGATGCGCGGACCCGCGAACAGGGACATGTCAGCATCGGTAATCATGGCTCTCCCCTTCCGCGACCAGCGTCGAAGCGGCGGCCACGCGGGCGGACATTGACCTATTCGGGCACTCGGCGGCTGCGCCACACTCAGCACCATCGTCGCTCCGGCGGACCCGATGCCTGCTAGGGTCTAACGGCCTGAAAGGCAAGAGCCCGCATGGGCCCCTGAGGCAGCAGAGAGCCTGTACCGCTGCTGTTGCACCGGCCCCGGCCCGACCGGCGGTGGGAGAACAGGGCCGCATTACGGATTAGCCGTTGCTGAGGCCCTCATCGAAATACCACGCGGTGAGGTGGGATTCAGCGCGGAAATCCGAACCCTCGGGTTTTATGGCACTCGATGCAGTGAATGTGGCCATTGACAGATACCTGGAAGGTGTCATTACCGCAGGCACAATCGATTTTCATGGGTACCTTCCGTTGGTGACCTTACCGCGTGTCAGAGGCGCGGTCGTCGCGGAGGAAGCCGGTGATCACCGGCCCGACCTGGGCCGCGCTGTCCAGCAGCATTAGGTGGCCGCCGCCGGCCATCGTGTGCAGCCGGGCCCGCGGCATCAGCGTGGCGATGACCCGGTGGTTCACCAGCGGCGTGACCGGGTCGTCGTCGCCGACCACGATCAGCGTGGGCTGGCCGACGGCCCAAAGCCACGGCAGGCTGGTCCAGCCGACCAGCCCGGCCATCCTGTACAGGGCGGCGAGGGTGTCCGTCGGGCGCTTGATGTGCATCGAGCGGACTAGCTCGGGCTCAGCCCGCAGCCGGCCGCCGAACATGGCGCCCGCCACCCGCTCCAGCCGTTCGGGATGGTAGCTGCGCGGATGGATGAAGTGCCACAGCGCCTCCAGGTTGCCCGGCATGGCGCCGCCGCCGAAGGACGTCGACACCAGCACCAGGCGGCGGACCCGGCTAGGGTGCGAGAACGCCATCTGCTGGGCGACCGCGCCGCCGAACGAGACGCCGAGCACGTGCGCAGCGCCGACCCCGAGCTCGTCGAGCACCGCGGTGCCCATCTGGGCCAGCGACCCTATGCTCAGCGGGTGACGGGGGCGCTGGGACCGGCCGATGCCTGGCGGGTCGAACGCGATCGTCTGGAAGCCGGACAGGTGCGGGAGCAGCCGCTCCCATAGGCGTGCCTCGCCCCAGATGCCGGAGAAGAGCAACAGCGGCTCGCCCTCACCGTGGACCTGCGCGTGGATCCGCAGCCCTCTGATGCGTAGCTGCACGTCCCTGCTTGGCGCGACCGACGTGGCTGCCGTCATGAACCCTCCCAGCGTCAACCGGACGCCCAGTGTGCCGAACATCGGCCTACTGAACGGTAACTATATAATCGAACGGTCGGTCTGTAAATACAGGAGCTCCGAGCCGGTGACCGGTGGTGTTCGCGTACCCCTGGTTGCAGAAGCGCGGTCAGGCCGTCGGCAGGGTCATGACTGGGCCTCCTTCGGCTGGTAATTCCGGGCTTCGATGGCCTTGACGGTGGTGGCCAGCGCCCTGCCCAGGACGCGCTTGCCGCCGGTCCTGACCAGGATCTCGAACAACCGTCCCTTGAGGTTCCTGCCCTCGCAGATCACGACGACGTCCACGTCGGTGAGTCCGTCGGGCCGCGGCGTCAGGGTGTAGGTGTGACCCGAGCGGCGTCCCCACACGTTGGAGTCGGTGGTGGTCATCGTGATGCGCCGGGGGTCGGACCAGTCGTAGGTCAGGCGCTCCCAGACGCCGTACGAGCCCTCGGTGACGTCGGCCTGGCTGGGGCCCTGGTCGTGCACCTTGAGATAACCGTCGCCGCTGTTGGGGAAGATCTTCGAGCGGCCGGGCCCGAAGTCGGTGAGCCCGGCCATGAACTGCCCGGGCGTCGCGATAGTCGTCTGATGAAGGCGGATCGTGGCCATAGCGTGCTCCTGGATCGGGATCTGTGCTCGCTTCCATACTCCCGTCCCGGGTGGGCTCGTCGCACCCGCCGACACGCTAGCGCTGGCCCGGGTGAACAGGCCTCATGCCAGGATCGGCAGATCGAGCGTGGAGTGGTCGCCGAGCTGGACGGTGAACGTCTCGTCCGGGGGTCCGTACCGGTCGAAGCAGGAGGCGTCGTGGCCGCCCAGCGCGACCTGGATCTTGTGGCCCGCCCGGAGCAGCGCGGCTACCGGCAGCAACTCCACGGCGACGTCGAGGTCCTGCCCGGGCTCGACGGCCAGCCGGTCGGCCCTGGCGAAGCTCCGCGGCACGCCGAGCGGCGTGGGCGGACCGGTCGTCGCGCGGTGGAGGAACCGGAGGCAGCCCTCGGTGAGGTACGTCACTGTGCCGTCCGGCGCGACGTCCTCAAGGTAGGCATAGATCGCGCCGTCGGATCCGGACGTGGCCAGGCGCAGGGAGATCACGGGGAACCCGGCGACATGGAGGCTGGCGGGTAGCGGCTCGGACGTGAACGTCAGCAGCGCCTCGTCCGCGTCCCGGCGATCGGGGTACGCCGTGCCCCGGCCGAGGTCAACCGCGAGCCATCGATTCGTCGGGCCGGTCGACGCCGCGGGCTCGACGACGTAGGGCAGGTTCGCGGCCGGGCCGGCGTCCGGTGCCAGCCGGCCTGACGAAGTGAGGTACCAGCTCCGCAGGCAGGCGCCTTCCGGAGGCCACGAGCTGACCGCCTGCCATTGATCCGTGCCGAGCGTGCCGAAGGTCAAGCTGCGCTTGCCATCGGGAGCTTCGGCGCGCTCGACGTACCTGGTGAAGAACTCCACCAGCCGACGGTCCTGGCCCTCGGGCAGGAGCCGGTCCCCGGCCAGCGTTCCGTCGGGCCGCAGCGTGTCAGCGTACGTTCGGCCCCCGTGGCCCCAGGGCCCGATCTCGACCTCCTGCTGGCTGGCGAGCGTCGCGAACCGCCGCAACGCGCCCGCGGCGAACGCACCGTCCAGCCATCCGGCGCGGACCAGCATGGGCACGCCCGTGGCCTCGATGGCCTGCCTCACGCCGGCTGGAGTCGTCACCTGCCAGTCGAGGCCCGGCAGGCAGTCGTCGCTGAAGGCCGCGCGGCCCAGAAGCTTCTGCATGTCGACATTGGCCTGGTGGTCGCTGATCGCCGCCTGGAGCAGGGCCGGACCATCCGGCCCGTCCACCGCCTTGACCGGCGTCGGCGGCGCGATCTCCCCCGCTGGCCGTCCGGTGAGCTCCGACAGCCTCTCGACCGCACCGGCGACGCCGTCGGAGATCTGACTCTCGCACATCCACCGGGCGAACCGGCCGCCCGTGGCGCACCCGCCGGGATAGAACAGCTCCCGGTACGGGTCGACCGGGCTGAACAAGGCGGCGACGGCGGTCACGTGCGGGTTGCCCAGGCCCGCGACGAGTTCGGCGGCCTGGCCGTCGTATGACGTGCCGAACAGGCCGACCCGGCCGTTGGACCACGGCTGCGCCGCCACCCAGTCGATCAGCTCGGCGTAATCGGCGATCTCACGCGGACCGAGCTCCATCATGCGCGAACCGAACGACGCCCCGGTGCCGCGCGCGTCGACGACGACCAGCGCGAATCCGGCGCTGTTCCACAACTCACCAGCAGCATGGTTGCTGTCCGTCTCGGGCCGCGGACCCGGTGACAGCTCGGCTCGGTGGTAGCGAGTGGCCCGGAACGCCGTGCCGACCCGCTCGCCCCGGGCGATCCGCCCGACCGGGAGCCAGACGTCGACGGCCAGGCATACGCCGTCGCTGACGGGCACGTACAGCGCCTGGACGCGCCGCGCCGGGTCGATCGTCACGGCATCAACTCTGCCACCAGCGCGGCGCGCAAACTAACGTCCTGGTGCGCCCGGCCACGGCGGCCGAGGCTAGGTGAGAGAGCCCGGCGGCTCGGGCCACTGCGGTCCCAGGTCGGGCAAGTCGGTGCTTATCCGCATCGGGAAGCGGGGCAGTCGTTTCTCCAGGAACGCGCTAACCCCCTCGGCGACATCGGGCGCCTGGCCAAGCACATAGATGCCCCTGGAGTCGAGACGGTGCGCTTCCCAGGGAGAATCGGCGCCGAGCATGCGCCACATCAGCTGACGAGAGGTGGCAACCGCAACAGCGGAGGTATTGTCAGCGATTTCCCTGGCGAGCGCGTACGCGGCTACCAGCAGCTCGCCGGCCGGGTATGTCCGGGCGACCAGGCCCCCGCGCAACGCCTCAGCAGCATCGAAGACCCGGCCGGTGGCCACCCATTCCAGGGCCTGGCTGATGCCGACGACTCGCGGGAGGAACCAGCTGGAGGCAGCTTCCATTACCAGGCCACGACGGGAAAACACGAAGCCGAACTTCGCGTCATCGGCAGCGAGCCTGATGTCCATCGGGAGCGTCATCGTGACACCGACCCCGACCGCGGGCCCGTTGATGGCAGCGATCACCGGCTTGAGTGAAGCTGCGACACGCAGGCTTACCTGACCGCCACCGTCTCGCGGCACGCCGTCGATGGTCGTGGCCGTCCCAGATCGCTGACGTCGTTCGGTGTTGAATGTGTCGCGGCCGGCAGAAAGGTCGGCGCCTGCGCAAAATGCTCGCCCCCGGCCAGTGACAACCACTACCCGTACATCATCGTCGGAGTCGGCCCGGTCGAAGGCGTCGATAAGCTCATCTCGCATCACCTGGGTGAACGCGTTGAGCTGGTCCGGGCGGCTAAGGGTGATCGTCGCTATGCGATCAGCGACAAGGTAGTCGATCTCCGAGTATGGTCGGATCGAATCTGCCACAGGCTGCCTCCTACCCGCAGCAAGCATGTTAACGAACGCTCCCGGGGTCCGCACCCATGAGGACGTGGCACGCGATCGCGGCGGCGGCGACCACGTTGAGGGAGTCGACCCCGGCGGCGAAGGCACCCGGATGCATCGGGATACGGACGGCCTGATCGGCCTCGTTCAGCCAGTGCGACGACAGGCCGTCGCCCTCGGTGCCGAACAGCAGCGCGGTCCGCTGGCCAGTCACGGCCGCACCGATCGGCGTGGCCGCCCGGTCTGGTGTCAGCGCGAGCAGCCGGAATCCGGCGGCCCGCAGCCCGGCCAGGCCGTCGCACCAGCCGGTCATGCGAGCGTAGGGGATGGCGAAAACCGCGCCCATGGACACCTTCACCGCGCGCCGGTAGAGCGGGTCGGCGCATCGCGGCGACAGGAACACGGCGTCCACGCCGAGCGCGGCGGCGCACCGGAAGATGGCCCCGACGTTGGCGTGGTCGACAAGATCCTCGAGCACGATCACCCGCCGGGCGGCGGCGGCCAGCGCCGCAGTCTCGGGGAGCGGCTTGCGGTGCAGCGAGGCCAGCGCGCCCCGGTGGACGCGGTATCCGGTGAGCCGCCTGGCGGTCTCGTCCGGGACGACGTACACCGGGGCGCCCGTCGCGGCCAGCTGCGGGAGCAGCCCCGGGAGGTCGCCCAGCCTCCGCTCGGCGACCAGCATCGAGCGCACCGGGTAGCCGGCCGCCACAGCCCGGCCGATCACCTTCGTCCCCTCCGCGATGAACAGCCCTTGCCCAGGCTCCAGGCTGGTGCGCAGTTCCATGTCCGTCAGCCGCGCGTAGTCCGCCAGCCGGGGATCCTCCGCATCGGTTACGAGCTCCCGCATCCCCTAAGTCTCGACCGCCCGGACCTCATCTGCACGCAGCGCGCCTGAACAGGGCCGAAGTCAGGGCGACCAAGTCCCGCGGTCAGCGACGTAAGGTGGCGCGTGCTACCTCCGGCAGCACCGGCCTGCACCAGGTCAGGCCGGCTCGCGATTGGCGAACCGCTTGATCAGGAACGACGCGAGGGCAACAACGATCATGGCGCCGATCACCGCGCCAACGATGCCACCCCAGTCGAACTTGTCCGTGTCGCCGATGCCGAACAAGCCGTGGAAGATCCAGAAGCCGACCAGGGCCCCCAGTAGGCCCAGTCCCGCCGAGGTCAACCACGATCTCAAGCCGTGCATGTGCCGGAAGGCATCGTTTGGTATCAGAGCACGAGCTATCGCCCCGGCTACGAAGCCCAGCGCCAAGGCGGCCAGGAAACTACCAAGGTTCATCGAACCTCCATTCCCAGGCCCTAGCCCATCCTGGCAGTGAGTCCTGCCTGCAATGGGCTGATCTCTCTACGCTACGCCGATCTCTTCGCGCTACAAGGCCCGCCGGGTTGGTCCTCCGGGCTGGGGCTCCGGCTGGGGCTCCGGCTGGGGCTCCGGTCAGGGAGCCAGCCCGGGAAGGCACCGATGACCGGCGATTTCCAGTATAAACGGTCATATAACTCAGAAATTCCCAACGCCCGCGAGCGGCCCGACACTGGGTGAACGTCCGAGATCGTGTGACAGCAGAGGTATCTGATGTCTGGTGGAAATGGTAATGAGATGGTCATTTCACGCGTTACATACCCGGACGCGGCCGGGCTGCCGACTAAATCGCGGCTAATTCGCATCGGGCGGAATCGCCTGCTGGACAGCAGATCCAGATAACGAAAGCGTCAAGAAGAGATTTTGGTTTTTGGGGGTTTCGGCACGATTCGTCGCCGCTGTATGTTCATCTTGTTCAGTTTGCCCGCAGCCTCAGCGGGTCGCGGCGCCGCAGGCTCCGCGCTGCTCCCTGGACGGAGGAGCAGCCCGGGGTTCGCCTGGCTATGCGCTGAGACCGATCGGGCAGGTAAGCCAGACGACTCGGCAGTCCATATGACCATCCGTCAGCAGCCACCACCCACTCCCCGGCTTCGCTGATGGGCTAAAGGACAGAGATTGAAGCGATCCAGACTGGCTGCGCTCAGCCTCCTGAGCCTCCCCTTGCTGGCGGCCGGCGCGCTTCCCGCGAGCGCCGCGAGCGCCGCCGCCTCACAGGCCAAGGTCCTCAAGGGACACCGCTGGGAGCATCGACGAGCCTCTCTGCCAAAGTAACAAGTCGACCTGCGTCGATGCCGCCGGCAACATCGCTGGCAAGTACGTCGGCCACGATGAGCCGTCAGTGCTGTTCAAGTCCAGCCGTCCCGGTTCGGGCAACGACATGACCTATACGATCACCCTGCCCAAGGATCCGAAGACCCAGCCGAACGCGTCGGGTGCGGGGGGCTCCACGTGGAACTTCCAGCTGCGGCCGACGTTCTGGTTCGGGCTGACGATGTGCGACACCGAGTCCGCGCCCGAGTTCACCAAGACGTGCACGCCGGACTCCGACCGCAATAACCTGGTCGGCAGCAACCCGAACGCGCCGGACTATATCGGGAAGCATCCCGGGAACGCCTTCATGGAGCTTCAGTTCTACGGCCCGGGCTACGTGCCCCAGTTCGAGGGATTCGGCTGCACCGCGACCCAGTACTGCGCGGCGATGACCATCGACAGCCTGTCGCTGAACCAGAACACCGGCGTCGCTAACAACAAAGCGTGCAACAACTTCATCCTCGGCGGCGAAGAGCCCATCAACTGGGCCTACATCACCAGGAACGGGGTTTCCCAGGCGCCGGCCAACCCGTTGTTCACTGGGACCTTCGACAACCCGAACCTCAGCGCGGTGAACCCGGACGTGAACAAGGACCTGCTCATGAACCCCGGCGACCGCATCCGGTTCCATCTGCACGACACGCCGGCCGGGTTCCGGGTCGACATGACCGACCTCACCACGGGCAAGCACGGCTCGATGACCGCCTCGACCGCCAACGGGTTCGGCCACATCCTGTACGCCCCGAACTCCACGACCTGCCAGGCCGCGCCGTACGCGTTCCACCCCGAGTACTCGACCGCGAACCCGCGGGGAAACACCTGGTCGGCCCACACCTACAACGTGGCCATGTCCGATGAGATCGGCCACTTCGAGAACTGCCTGGCGATCGACGCGAGCGGCAACTGCACCTCAGCAGGCGCTCAGGACCCGACCCTGGACGGGGACGACACCGGCTGCGTTCCCGGTACCGACTCCACGGTGGTGAAGATCAACGGCTGCTTCGCCTCGGACGAGGATTTCGACGGGCAGTCGTATCGCAACGACTGGCCGGGCACGAACCCGAACCCGTTCCTCGACCGGGCCCTGCACCCCACACCGGTGCTGTTCACCAGCCCGACGATCCACGGAAAGAATTACTCGACCATCGCCTTCGAGACCGACCTCCCGCGCATCGAAGCCGCGGACTCGCAGGCCAACCCGCCGTTCTGTGACCGGACTACCGGTGCCAACTGCGTCAACCCGCCGGCCGGCGCGCAGTTCTACCCGTTCTTCTCCACCACGCTCCGGCACGGGGAATGCACCTGGCAGGAGGGCGGCCGGTTCATCCCGGGAACGGTGAATAACTTCGGCGGCAGCTCTACGACCGAGTTCGGGCCGCTGCTGCGCACCCTCTACCCGGAGGCCGGATTCACCACGACAGTGCTGATCAACAACTTCAACAGCGGGGACATGAGGAACCCCTGCCGGGCTTAGCCGGACTGAGCCGCTCGTCCCGGGACGAGCGGTAACCCCGATTCGTGCTCCCGGGCGGCCTCCCGCGCCGCCCGGGAGCACGCGCTATTCTCGGCCCGGTCACGACCCGAGCGGCACGCTGCTCGGGTGGGTGCCAGGCACCAGCCGGCCCTGGCCGGCCACCGCCTCGTCGAGCAGCACGCCGAACTGCGAGGACCCGGACCACGACCGGGTCGCCCCCATCCCGGTCACGCTGCGGCAGCCCGACTCATGCACGGTGACCGCCGGGAAGCTCCGCGGTCCGGTCGCGAACACGAGCCGGACCGATCCCGCGGACGCAGCCGCGCAGTGCTGCCCGGCCGGCACGGACGGTAGCGCGCACAACGCGGCGACCATGGCCTGTACCTGGATCGCGCCCCTGAGCGTGACCGCGCGCGCCGACGCGGTCCGGCTGACCACGACCCGGTCCGCGCTCCGGCCGGCCGCGCAGGGCGGCCCGCCGGCCGACGTCCCCGCGGCGGCCGCCGGCGCCTTGGATGAGCTCGCGCTGGCCGACGCCGGGTGCCCGGCGCTGCCTGCCGAGACGCTGCCGCACGCCGCTAGTCCCATCAGCGTGGTGACGGCGATCAGGCCCTGTACTCCCCGAGCGCCCATAGCGGGGCCTCCTTTCCTCCCCCTTGGAAGGTCCGCGGCCGGCCACGGTTCCGTCCCGACAGCACGCTGCTACTCACCGGCGGCTACGACGGAGGTGCTGTAGCGGTTGCCTTTACGGCCCAGCCACCGTCGGGCCCGGTCCGGCCGCCAGACGGCGGTCATCCACGGGCCAGCGTGGCGCCCTTCGCGACCGCGAGGAGACGCACAGCCTCGGGCGGCAGCGGGTCGAGGTCGGGGCGCCAGACGGCGGTGAGCTGCCTTATCAGCGGCAGCCCGGCGACCTCGATAGCGACCAGCCGGCCGAGCACGAGGTCGTCGCGGACGGCCAGCCGGCTGAGCACGCCCGGCCCGACGCCCTCTGCGATCGCTGAGCGTACCGCCGCGCTCGTACCGAGTTCCATCGCGATCCGCGCGCTGAGCGGCGGATGCTGAGCGGCGGATGCTGGGCGGCCAGGTGGTCGGTCAGGGTGACCCTGGTGCCGCTGCCGTCCTCCCGCATGACCATCGGCGTCGCCGCGATCTCGGCGAGTGACGGCGTGGGCACGGGGATCTGCGGCGGATCAGCGATCGCTGCGGTCGCCCCGGTGATCGAGGCCGCGTCGGCCGATGTCGCCTACGCGATTTCCACGATCTTCCTGTTCAACATCGCGGCAGTCCTGGTCTTCCCGCTCCTCGGGCACGCGCTTGGAATGAGCCAGCAGGCATTCGGCCTGTTCGCAGGCACGGCGGTCAACGACACGTCGTCCGTGGTGGCGACGGCGACCACCTACGGCACCGCCGCGACCAGCCACGCGGTCGTGGTGAAGCTGGTCCGCACGCTCATGATCATCCCGATCTGCCTTTCCCGCCGCTCTCGCATCCGCCCACATGTCGCCGCGCCGCGCCGTCAAGCTCGTGCCCTGGTTCCTGATCGGTTTCGTCCTTGTGGCCGCCGTCAACTCCTGCGGCATCATCCCGGCCGGGGCGCACTCCTCCCTCGAGCACTCGTCGGTGTTCCTCGTCTCCGTCGCGCTGTCCGCGATCGGCCTGTCCACCAACGTCGCCGCGCTCCGCAAGGCCGGTGCCCGCCCTCTGATCCTCGGCGCCGTGCTCTGGACCACAGTCGCAACAGCCAGCCTGGGCCTCCAGGCCCTCACCGGCACCCTGTAAACCCCCGCGGTCCGCTACGGCGACGTAAGCCCGCATCGGCAGGCGCTACGTCGCTAAGTGTTGGTATCTGAGACACCGCACGTTCACCTCACAGGTGAAGTTGATCTTCCTGGCCGGTATCGTCCCTATGTGTGGAGGATGTGATCCCGGCCGGTGACGTCGACGTCGGCGACGTGATCGTCCTTCCCGATGCCGATGACCCGGTCCTGGTCAACCGGGTGCGTCTCGGGCAGGGAGGACTAATCTTCACGGTCACGCCGGACAGCAGTGACTCGCCAGAAGAAGACCGGCCCGTGAAGCTGACTGCCGAGGTCCGCCTGCGCAGACGCGGCCGGGACATGTCTGTCTAGGTGCTGGCCCAGCGGCCTTCCCGCGCCCGGACGCCAGCCTGGCGTGTCGCCGGCGATGCCACCCCGGGGACGTGACGATGACCTCGTGAGCGCCCAGCCTGCGGGCGCGGCGATCCGCTCGACCCGCAGCTGATCCTGGACGACCTGCCCGCGGACGAACACGGCTTCTTCCTGAACCAGTACAAGGTCTAGGCGGGTCCGATCAGGTTCACCGGCGGCACGTCGATCATCACGCCGGGCGCACCGCCGTCGCCCCGGGGGCGGCCCGCCGCGCGGAGTACGCCGGAGTCATCAGCGGCAGGCGGGGGCGAAGAAGCCGGGGTTCCCTCGGGGGCCCGCGGACGCCGTAGAGCGCGCGGGCGCTCACTCACAGGGCATACCGCCCGAGGTGTTAGGCCAGCGTGAGCAGCAGCGGCGAGGTGGGAACCGAACCCTCCCCGGCTCGACACAGGCGTGATGGTGGCGATGATGGGAGTTAGACGGCCTCCGGGAAGGCAAGGACGTAATACGACATGACCGCGAAGCTTCCGCTGGACGACATCCGCGTCATCGATCTGACGGTCGCGAGAGCCGGTCCGACCTGTGTCCGGCAGCTCGCGGACTGGGGCGCCGACGTAGTCCGCGTTGAATGGCCCGCGGACCCGGCCGTGTCAGGCTTGACCGGAAAAAGCCGTCACGGTGCCGACTTTCAGCACCTGCACCGCAATAAGCGGTCGCTGTCGCTGAACCTCAAAGCCCCGGAGACGCACGAGGTCCTGATGCGCCTGGTCGACGTCAGCGACATACTGATCGAGAACATGCGGCCGCCAGTCAAGTACCGGCTGGGCTTCGACTTCGAGACCGTGCACGCACGGAACCCGCGCTTGGTCTACGGCTCAATCTCCGGCTTCGGGCAGGACGGCCCGTACGCGAGCAGGGGCGGTCTGGATCAGGTCGCTCAGGGGATGGGCGGCCTCATGAGCGTGACCGGGCTGCCGGGCAGCGAGCCGACCCGGGCCGGAATCCCCGTGTCTGACCTGTCCGCCGGCCTGTACCTCTCGATCGGCGTGCTGGTAGCGCTGCATGACCGAGAGCGGACCGGGAGCGGAAGGTGGGTACAGACCTCGCTGCTGGAATCTATGATCGCGATGATGGATTTCCAGGCAGCCCGCTGGACGATCGACCAGGACGTGCCAGCGCCGGCCGGGAACCACCACCCGGTGAGCGTGCCGATGGGGTGCTTTCCCACTGCGGACGGCTACGTTAACATCGGCGGGGCTGACGGGCGATTGCTGCGGAGCCTGTGCCAGGTCGCCGGCTTGCCGTGGCTCCCCGCCGACCCGCGATTCGACTCGCCGGCCAGGCGATCGCAGAACCGCGCCGAACTCAACGCGCTGCTTTCCGAGCGGCTGGCGACCCAGCCCACTGCCGCGTGGGTCGAAGCATTCAACCTGGCCGGAGTGCCGTGCGGACCGATCTACAAGATGGACGAGGTATTCGCCGATCCGCAAGTGCGTCACCTGGCGATGACGGAACCGGTGGAGCATCCGGCACTGGGCCGGCTGGACGTCGTCCGCAACGCCGTCCGGATTACCGATACGCCGCCAACCGTCCGGGCGCCAAGCCCCGACCTCGGCGACCACACCAGCGATGTGCTCGGCGAACTTGGCTATACGCCCGACCAGATCGCCCGGCTCCGTGCCGACGGGATGATCTGAGCTCGGGCGCAGCACCGAGCACCGGCGACCGGAAAGGACCCTGCATGACGTCATCGACTTCGCCCGCACCGCGTGCGACGGGCACCGACAAGTTGCTCATCGAGGTGTCCGACAAGGTCGCCTTGATGACGATCAACAACCCGCAGAAGCGGAACGCGCTGTCGCGCGAGATCCGCGGGGCACTGCCGGGCGCGCTCGCGGCGCTGGATACCGACCCGGACGTCCGCGTGCTCGTGGTCACCGGTGCCGGGGACAAGGCATTCGCCTCCGGCGCCGACATCTCCGAGTTCGCCGCACTGCGCACCACGCCCGCGGCGAGGGCGGAGTATGACCGTGATCAGGCCGCGCTGACCACGGCGTGGGCGAGCTTCGGCAAGCCGGTCATAGCCATGATCCGCGGGTTCTGCTTGGGGGGCGGCCTGCTGACCGCGCTACAGGCAGACATCCGCATCGCCGCCGACGACAGCCAGT